>ENA-OQDE01000298-OQDE01000298.1-human-gut-metagenome-genome-assembly--contig:-NODE-298-length-31372-cov-34.175548_pt1 | contig 31372 bp, 38 predicted proteins | sample MGYA00242768_ERZ504595 | MGnify/ENA primary metagenome ERZ504595 (study PRJEB26092, sample SAMD00036307) | human gut metagenome | host: Homo sapiens | study: EMG produced TPA metagenomics assembly of... | reverse complement strand
CGCCGGCAGCTGCGGCGCGTTGCGCCTGCTGCTGCGGGGACTTTGGGTCGTGCGGCAGCTGCGGCGCTGCGCGCCTGCTGCTTGGGTGACTCTGGGTCGATTGGGGTTGTCTGCACAATTCGCGGTATTATGTTGCGGAGTTTTGAAAGGAGCCGCTGGTGGTCACGACGACGTTTCCTTCGCCTTTGGGCGAATCTTGCTTGCCGCTGATGGCCGCGGTTTGACAGGGCTTTGGTTTGAGGGGCAGGAGCATTTTGGCTCCACGCTTCTCAAAGAAGATGTCGAGCATATCGAAGGTGCCGATGCGGTTTCAGGTATTGGTGGCATGTCGTCGGTGAGTCCGACAAATGGCGCGGCCTCTTCGGTGCTTGAGCGTTCCTGGGCTTGGCTGAATGCTTATTTTGCAGGGCAGGAACCTCGGTTTACGCCGCCGTTGCATATGATTGGTACGGCGTTTCAGCGTGAAGTCTGGTACGAACTGCTTTCTATTCCGCGTGGCGAGGTCGCCACGTATGGTGAGATCGCCCAGCGTGTTGCCGCCCGCCATCGGGTGCCGGGGAACGAGGATCCCGTTGTGTCTCCCCGTGCCGTGGGGGCCGCGGTCGCTCGCAACCCTGTTTCGATTATTGTGCCATGCCATCGCGTGGTGGCGGCCGACGGCTCGCTTAACGGATATGCCGGCGGGCTTGATCGCAAGGAGTGGCTGCTTCGGCTTGAGGGCGCGTACGAGGAGTAACACTCGAGCGCTTTGCATAGCCAAGATGCCGTGAAAGAACGGGACATGCTTTCCGAATGGAGGCTCAGACGGAAACTGCGTCCCGGAATTCCGTTTTAAAGCGGGATGCGCTTTCCGAATGGCGTTCCAAGCGGAAACCGTGTCCCGGAATACAGCCTCAGAGTGGGACACCGTTTCCGGCTGAGACCACCTGCCTGGACATCGATCTACGCCCGCTCCTGCAGGGCGTAGATGGACTTATCCATGTTGAACAGGTAAGCCACAACGCAGACAATAATGAACATCGGCAAGTTACCAAAGCCGAAGACTTCGCAGCCAATAAGGATGGGTGCGAGCAGCGTATTGGTGGCGCTGCCAAAGACGGCTGCGTAGCCCAGTGCGGCGCAGAGCTCGACGGGCATGCCGAGTTGAGCCTCGTTATGGCGACATCTGGGTAACAGAAAGGCCCGCGTTCCTCAGAGGCAAGATAGGCAATTCTGCTTCTGAGGTAGATCTCAATTCTGCCGACCGCACTGCCGACCGCATCAAACATTAACTGCCGGAGGGCTCGGTCAAATTCATACGTGTAGATGATGGTTTCGAATGTTGTGCCTTCGCGAAAGATGGTAATCCCGGACTTGCATTTGGTTTTGTAGGGAAACCAGTAGGCCGACAGTCTGTAGTGGTTGGCTTCGACCAAAGCTCGCTCGAGTTCGCTTTGATCAGAGCACTTAAGACCCTTGTTTTCTGTCAATAGTGCTATTTGTTCGTTGATGGATATCCGCGACTTCTGGTATTTCATTAAGCCTCTTGATAGAAAAAGAGCTGGAGTTGCGCATCGTTGAGAGACTTTCCAGCTTTAGCAAAACAAACTTATAAGATGCGACGGGCCGCGTCAAGATAATTACCGGACGGCCTAGGAGGCGGCTGGTTGGCTGGCTTAAAACCTAGCGCGTGAAATGACGCTCCACGCTATTCAGCGCGCTTGATAGGATGACGAACCACAGTCTTAAGTTTCTCCGGTGCACATTTGCGTGGATCGGAGAGATAGATTTCGTGATGTAAACGGGTGTCTGAGAGGTCGGGGACATAGCCCAGCTCGGTCGCGTATTCATGCATAGCGTCTACGGTCGCCGGTTCGTTGTCGTAGGGCCCGGTGTGCATGCATTGAACGCAGAGACCCTCGTCAACTTTAAGCAGTTCGACGGCGGAAAAGTCCAGTTTCTTTTTGGTCGTGGCTTCCGCGACCGCCCAGTCAAAGTCATCTCGGGTGACGAAATCGGGTAGGCGGATGCACGAGATATAGTTGAAATCGTCCTTGCGTACATAATCGATGTCGCCGCTCGGGGAGTCTTGCCACCAGAAACCCTCGAGCGGAGGTACCACAAAGTCGAAATAGCCCTCGATACTCCTTGAGCCTTTCTTCGACATCTTGACGGTATAGGCGATGCCGTAAAGCAGCGGCAGGGCGTTTTGATACTCGCCACCTTCGGTATTTGGGTCGCCCTTTCCGCGAACGGCAACGTAGCTCATAGGCGGGACAGTTACGATACTCGGCTTGCTCGCAGGTCTGTAGAGCTCCTTGCATTCCTTCTTAAAGTCGAACGCCATGTTGGCCGCCTTTCTGCGTATTGGCCTGCTTAGATAGCTGAATCATATCATAGAAACGAACAGCTGTTCGAATGATTTGGCTGACAGATTGAGATGCGTGCGTTGTGTTTGGCGGTCGGCCTGACCCAATCGATGATTTCTCTGCCTCCCCGGCGCCTCATCTATAGCTGCCGTTTCCCCATATAGAACCTGCCAAAATAAACCCGTCCCTTTTTAGTCGGTGCGAAATGGGTAATACTAAAGAGTTATCCGACCAGATGGGAACCGATCGATGGCTTATATCGAATTCAAAGACGTCATCAAGGCATACGGCGAGGGCGACGCCGCATTCACGCACTCGACGGCGCGAGCTTTACGGTCGAGCGTGGCGAGCTCGCCATCATTTTGGGTGCTTCGGGTGCCGGCAAGACCACGGCGCTCAACATTCTGGGCGGTATGGACACGGTAACCTCCGGCACCGTGACGGTGGACGGGCGCGATGTGAGCTCCGCTAACGAGGCGCAGCTCGTGGAATACCGCCGCGCCGACGTCGGCTTTGTCTTCCAGTTCTACAATCTGGTCCCCAACCTGACGGCGCTCGAAAACGTCGAGCTTGCGGCGCAAATCTGCCCCGATTCGCTCGATGCCGAGCAAACGCTTTGCCAGGTTGGCCTGGGTGAGCGCCTCGCCAACTTCCCCGCGCAGCTTTCGGGCGGCGAGCAGCAGCGCGTGTCCATCGCCCGTGCACTGGCAAAGAACCCCAAGCTGCTCCTGTGCGACGAGCCCACGGGTGCACTCGACTACAAAACCGGCAAGCAGATCTTGCAGCTGCTGCAGGACACTTGCCGCAAGCAGGGCATTACGGTCATCATCATCACCCACAACTCCGCGCTGGCGCCCATGGCCGATCGCCTGATCCGCTTTAAGAACGGTCGCGTGGAGAGCGAGACGGTCCAGCAAAATCCCGTGCCTATCGAGACGATCGAGTGGTAGCGCCCATGGACCAGGACCGCCAAAACAGCCTACGCCGCGACGCACAGAACACGGAGCGCGAGCAGGATTTTACGACCTACCGCACTGCCCAAAGCTCAAACGATATGGTGCCGACGGTTTTTCGCCGTGGCATCTACCGCACAATCCGAGGCAGTCTTAAGCGCTTCTTGTCAATCGTGGTCATCACCGCGCTTGGCGTGAGCGTGATGTGCGGCCTTAAGGCGGGTTGCGAGGACCTGTGCGATTCGGTTGACGCCTACTTCGACCAGCAAAATGTCTATGACATTAACGTGCAGTCGACCTATGGCCTGACCGACGATGATCTCGCCGCCATCCAAGAGGTCGATGGTGTCGAGACGGCCGAGGGCATCTACACCGAGAGCGCCTACACCGCCGTGGGTACAACGCGCGAGCGTGTCGTCGTACAGAGCCTCTCCAAGGAGAACATCGATCAGCCAGTGCTCGTGAACGGCGATTTGCCCGAGAGCGCCGATGAGGTCGCGGTGACTTCGAAGTTCCTGAAGGCTTCGGGTAAAAAGCTCGGCGATACGGTGAGCTTTGCTGCCAACGATGCGAGCTCGTCGAACCAAAGCGCCAAGGATCAGTTTGCCGATGGCGATTACACCATCACGGCCGAGGTTCTCGATCCCACTGATGTGAGCTCCGACTCGACAGTCAACGCCTTTCGCGCTGCTTCGGCCGCGGACTACAAGTTCTATGTGAGCGAGGACGCCGCGACATCTTCTTCCTACTCTGCGGTCCACGTGATCGTCGAGGGAGCCAAGAGCCTCAACTCCTATTCGGATGCCTACGCGGCAAAGATCAACAAGGCCAAGGGCAATATCGAGAAGATCCGCGAGGAGCGTGAGAAGGCGCGCGCTCAGGAGCTGACAGTCGACACGCCGGCAAGCTTAGATGCGGCTGAGCGCCAGACGAATATGCTCTTTGGGATTGAACAGGGCAACATCAACCGCATGGCAGAGGGCAGCGACGAGCGTGCGCAGGCGCAAGCCGACCTGGACCAGCGCCGTGCCGCCGCCGACCAGCAGTTTGCCGATGCCCGCGCCGAGCTCTCTGACCTGGGCGAATGCACCTGGTACATCCAGGACCGCGGCAATATCGCAAGCTACTCGAGCGTGGAGAGCGATAGCTCGTCAATTGAGGCCATCGCCACGGTGTTTCCGTTCATCTTCTTTATCGTCGCCGTGCTCATCAGCCTCACCACCGCCACGCGTATGGTCGAGGAGGAGCGCACGCTTATTGGCCTGTACAAAGCGCTCGGCTATTCGCGCGGGCGTATTCTGTCCAAATACGTGGACTATGCGCTGTGGGCTTGTCTGATCGGCGGCGTGCTCGGCAACATCATCGGATTTGTGGGCCTGCCGCTGTTCCTGTTTACGGTGTTCGACGACATGTACTCACTGCCCCAGATGCTGCTTTCGTACGACATCGTGTCGTCGCTCGTGTCGGTGGCGCTGTTTGCCGTGGGCGTGGTGGGCGCCACGATTATCGCCTGCCGCCACGAGATGGCCGAGACCCCGGCCTCGCTTATGCGTCCCAAGGCCCCGCGCGCTGGCTCGCGCATCTTGCTCGAGCGCATCGGCTTTATCTGGCGCCGCATGGGCTTTTTGAACAAGGTCGCTGCACGCAACCTATTCCGCTATAAAAAGCGCGCCTTTATGACCATCTTTGGCATCGCGGGTTGCACCGCGCTTGTGATCTGCGGTATGGGTATTCGCGACACGTCGGTCGCGCTTTCGCCCAAGCAGTATGGGCATATCACGCGCTATGACTTGCTGGCGGTCGCCAACCCCGATGACTTTACGCAGACGTGCGCGGCGTTGGATGAGCGCAGCGCGGCCAATGATTCCAACGTGACCGTAACTTCGACGCTGCCGATCATGACTGACAACGTTACCTTTACGTTTGGCGGCAAGAGCGAGACCGTGCAGCTGATCGTGGTGCCCGATGACCGCACGGGTGACTTGGGCGATTACGTGCGCCTGGAGGATGAGTCCAAAGAACCGCTGTCTTTGCGTGACGGAGACGTGTATCTGAGCAAAAGTTCACAGCTGGTGCTGGGGATTCAGCCGGGCGATACGGCTCACGTCCAGGATTCGTCGCTCAACGTCGCCAAGGTCAAGGTTAGCGACATTTCGCTCAACTATCTGGGCAACACGCTCTATATGACGCAGGGCACCTATGAGCACGCATTCGGTCGAAGCGCACGCCTCAACGGCGTCTTTGTGCTGCTTAAGGGTTCGTCGGCCGACCAGATTGCGTTTAGCAAGAATCTTAAGAGTGACGGTTGGCTTACGATTTCGAGTACGGCCGAGCATTGGGAAAACTATGAGGCGAACTTTACGATTATCAATTCGGTCGTGGTACTTGTGACCTTTATGGCGGCGTGCCTGTCGTTTGTGGTGGTGTTTACGCTGTCCAACACGAATATCTCCGAGCGCGAGCGCGAGCTGGCGACCATCAAGGTGCTGGCTTCCGCCGTGGCGAGGTGCACCACTACGTCAACAAGGAGACGTTGATCCTCACGGCGATTGGCACCGCACTGGGCGTGCCGCTGGGTGGCCTGCTTGCCGAGAGCTTTACGTACATCCTGCAGATGCCGTCGCTGTACTTTGACGTTGAGGTCGAGCCGCTAAGCTACGTGCTCGCCGTAGTGCTTTCCTTCGGCTTTACGTTTATCGTCAACCTCGCCACCAACCGAACGCTCAACAAGATCGACATGGTCGCGCCCTCAAAAGCGCCGAGTAACCTGTCCTGGGATTCAAGTTCTAGCGAGCTGCCGACGCACCCGCAGCAGTATTTTTGCATAAACCGCCCCGCCAAATGCATACTTTGACGGGGCGGTTGCTTTTTGCCCACAGGTACCCCAGGGGGCGCCGTGCAAATTCCGGAGTATTCAGCATCCCGGGGTCCGCGGGCGCGGGGGCGGGGGTGCAAAACTGCGCTGAAAGCCCCGATTCTGAGCCCAACGCCTCTAGAGCCGCTCGTTTTTTTACAGGATGCGGCCCATGGTGCCTGCCTTTCGTCCAAAATCCAGTATGCAGGCACCCTCGGCTGCTGAATACTCCCAAAAATGCACGCCGCATCCTACCCCAGGCACTTGCAGCAAGAAGACGAATAGCCTCGGCCTCCCCAGTCACCGTAGGAGGCCCCAGGGCTTACCTCCCAAATCTTTCCGCAGGCGGAAGGATCCCGCCGCGCGAAGCGCACGGCGGGATCCTGACATGTCCGAGACGATTTGGAGGTAAGCCTGGGGTCTCCGATGAGAGCAGTTTCGGCCGAGGCTATTCGTCGCCGAAGCTGATGCCCAACGCCTTGGCCTCGCGTACCAGGTCGCTCTGGGGATCGACATACTTGAGCTTGCCGGCGACATCCTCGAGCGGCATGTGGCACATCTTGCCATCGCGCAGGGCAATCATGTAGCCAAACTCGCCGCGCAGGCAGCCGAGCGCCGCCTCGACGCCGCACTGGGTCGCAAAGATGCGGTCCTGGGCGTCGGGCTGGCCGCCGCGCTGCGTGTGGCCGGGGATGGCGACGCGGGTCTCGCGACCGGTCTTGGCCTCGATCTCCTTGGCGATGTCGTAGACGATCGACGGGCTCGTGCGCTCGGCGAGTTTCTTCTTGTACTCCTTCTTGGACAGCGCCGCGTCTTCCTTGGAGATGGCGCCCTCGGCGACGGCCACGATAGTAAAGCGGCTGCCGGTCTCCATGCGATGCTCGATGGTCTTGATGACGTTATCCATGTCGTAGGGGATCTCGGGAATCAGGATGACGTCCGCGCCGCCCGCGACGCCGGCGTACAGCGGGATCCAGCCAACCTTGTGGCCCATGATCTCGATGACAAACACGCGGCCGTGACTCGAGGCAGTGGTGTGGATGTCGTCGATGCACTTGGTGGCGACGTCGATGGCGCTCGTAAAGCCAAACGTCAACTCGGTGCCCCAGGTGTCGTTATCGATGGTCTTGGGCAGGGCGATAACGTTGAGGCCCTCTTCGCGCAGGCGGTTGGCGGTCTTGGTGGAGCCGTTGCCGCCCAGCATAAACAAGCAGTCGAGCTGCAGCTTATGATAGGTGTGGACCATTGCGGGCACCTTCTCGACGCCGTCGGCCTCGGGAATGTCCAGACGCTTGAACGGCGTACGGCTCGTGCCCAGGATGGTGCCGCCGCGGGTGAGGATGCCGCTAAAATCGGCGGGCGTCATGACGCGGAACCTGCTGTAGATAAGGCCCTGGTAGCCGTCCTCAAAACCATAGATCTCAATAGGCTCTTCGCTATTGGTCATAAGCGTTTTGACAATGCCGCGCATGGTGGCGTTGAGCGCTTGGCAGTCGCCGCCACTGGTAAGAAGACCGATCCTAAGCATGATGAATCCTTCCGGGCAAGTTATAACATGCGCATAAGTTTACCCCCGCACACTGTTGATACGGGGGTAAAACGTGTTAGCTCAAGCGTATAGAAATGTAAGCAACGTCAGGGAACGTAAGGCCGACGGGCCTGGCTCCTTACAGTGCGAAGGCATCGACGTTGCCCCAGTGGCGGCGCAGCGTGATGGCGGCAGCGGGCTCGGTATTGTCAAAGACGACCGACCATTGCGTATTGCTGGTGATGTCTTCCGGATTGGGCTCTTGCGCTGCGGCTCGCAGGGCTTCCCAGGCAATCGTTTCGTCTTGGGCGCCGACATGGGCGTCAAGGACATCGGCGATTGCGACGGCGCGCTCTTTACCATGGCCCAGCTCGCCATTCTTTTGGTTGAGCAACACTTCGTTGCCATAGCAGGCGTAGAAGTTCGTAACCTGGCGTACAGGAGTCGCTTTGAAAGCACGGTCCGGATCGCGCGGATCCCACTCTACTACGCGCGCGTCACCGGCGGCGTCGTTGATAAAGAAGTGGTAATCGCGTCCGGCCATGGCGTGCATGTCGTAGACGGAAAGCAGGTCGACGGCCTCTTGCGTGGTAGCCGCGCGGTCGAGTACCAGACGGATGGCGAGCGAGGTATTGATGACGGGGCGCTTTGTGTCCTGGTCACAGGGCTTGGAATCCAGGGTGAGCACGGCAATGGACACGCCGCATTCGTTGACACCGTCGAGCTGGGCAAACGGGCCCATGAGTGCGGCGGCGCGCCCGGCGACGGAGTCAAGCGGAGTGTTATCGCCCAGGTTGTTAAGGGCGGCAAACCCGATGGAGCATAGCCGTCGCGCGGGTGATTGCGCACCAGCAGCGCCGAGGTGTCGTCCTTAAAGTCGTAATTGCGACCGGTGCGCACGCGCCTTCGGCATCTACGGCGACAAAAGCGCTGCAGGCAAACTGGGGCGCCTGGACATGTGCCGGCACACCGGGCAGCACCTGCGCCACTACGGCATCAATGTAGCCTGGTCGTCGCGTACGCCGGCGGCGATGATGCGATCAAGATCGTAGTCGTAGGCGATGTCGATTGCGTACAGGTCATAGCCATCCGCGTAGCCGGTCAAGCGTTTGAGCGACGCGGCGGACTTGATTTGCTTGTGATAAAAGATACCGGTGGCAGCGGCAAGGCCGACGGCGACACCCGCGACACCGCAGGCGATGGCAATGTTACGTGGCTTCATGACGGCTCCTCTCGTCCTGTTAGCGCAATTGTCGCAAAAGGAGCGCGGGCATGATGGCTCAACTTGGTGAGCGGCGCGGAATTAAGCACGGAATGAAGAGTGCGGCGCTGGCGTGGCGGGGTATGCTGGAGGGGACCATCAACCCAGCGAAAGGGGAGAGCATGACGGATCAGGAAACGATCGAGCGCGTGCACGTGACGGCCGACGATATCGAGGCTCCAACGACCTTATCGACTTTATCGAGGCATGCCCCAGCATGTTCCATACGGCAGCGACCATTATGGCCGAACTCGACGAGGCGGGCTTTACCTACCTGCCCGAGAACGCAGCGTGGACATCGAGCCGGGCGGGCGTTATTACACGCAGCGCAACACCTCGAGCGTCGTTGCCTTTAAGGTGGGCGAAGACCTGGCCGCTACGTGGGGCGAGGACGGCGTTGCCGGCGACTATCATTTTCAACTCACGCGTCACACAGCGATTCGCCGACGTTTAAGGTTAAGGCCGTGCCCGAGCTCGACGGCGCGGGCGAGACGCTGCGCCTGAACACCGAGCCTACGGCGGCATGATCGACTACACCTGGTTCGATCGCCCGCTGGCACTTGCGGGCCGCGTGCTGGTGCGCGAGGGCGACCGTATCGAGAGCCGCTTGCTCGCTACCGAGCGCGAAGTTGCCATTATCCCGAGCCTTGCCATCCATATGAATCGTGGCGTTAACGAGGGCTTTGCGCCCAACCGGGCTGTCGACCTGTGCCCGCTCATCAGCGCCGGCGACCTTAAGCAGGGAGATTTTGACGCCTGATCGCCGACGAACTGGACGTTGAGCCCGAGCAAATTTTGGGTCGCGACCTGTTCCTGGTCAATCGTCAGGATGCACGCATTTGGGGCTGGGCCGACGAGTTTATCTCGACGCCCAAGCTCGACGACCTGGCCTGCGCCTACACCTCGCTGCAGGCATTTTTGGGTGCCGAGAATGCGCACGACGTTTCGGTCTTTTGCTGCTTTGATAACGAGGAGGTTGGCTCCGAGACCAAGCAGGGCGCCATGTCGACGTTCTTGGCCGACGCGCTGCGCCGCATCAACGGGTCGCTGGGCTTCGATGACGAGTCGTACCACCGCGCACTTGCCGCTTCGATGCTCGTGAGCTGCGACAACGCGCATGCCGTGCACCCCAACCACGCCGAGAAGTGCGACGCCCGCAACCAGGTTGTGCTTAACGGCGGCATCGTCATCAAGGAGGCCGCCAACCAGCACTACTGCACCGACGCCTTTAGCCGCGCGGTGTTCCAGGCCATTTGCGATGACGCCGACGTGCCCACGCAGGCCTTTGCCAACAAGAGCGATATGGCCGGCGGTTCTACCTGGCAATCTGTCCAATATGCAGGCGAGCATGCATGCCGTGGACGTGGGCCTGCCGCAGCTTGCCATGCACTCGAGCTACGAGACCGGCGGCGTGCGCGACGTAATGTACGCCATCCGCGCCCTCACCGCCTTCTACGAGCGTGACCTGACCATCAACGGCGCCGAAAGCGTGGAACTCTAAAACCTGCCAAAAAGGGACAGGTTTATTTTGGCAGGTTTTATCTGGGCGAATGCAAAGGGTGAAACCGAACTAGATCTGCGATACGTGGCCGCCGAGGTGCAGTGCGCCTCGGCGGCTTTTTGTGTACAGAGTACGGCTAATGCTTATAAATGCTATACATGCTTTACGTATCTACCATAGAGCTTTATGATATTTTGAAGTATTAAGGAGGGGTCATGACCACAACAGCCGCTCAGATCAACGTACGTCTCGATGGCGATCTTAAAAGGAGTGGGGACGCCGCTCTCTCCAAGGCCGGTATGACGCCGAGCCAAGCGGTGCGAGCGCTCTGGCAGCTTGCAGCATCGCTGGCCGATCGCCCCGGTGCGCTCGAGGATATCCTGCTGCCCAGTCGTGCCCGGGCGGAACAGCGCGAGCGCGAAAAGGCCGCCAAACGTAAGCTCGAGCTTATGGATCAGGGGTCGAAGCTGTTCGCTGCCGCTTGCTGTGAGTCGGGAATCGATATGGTCAAGGCTCAGCCATCGGACGACGAAGAGCTCAAACGGAATGCCTATGCGGATCGCTATGGCGAGGAGATGAGCTGGCTCTATGAGTGAGACTCCAAAGCGCATCTTGGTTGACACCAACGTGTGGCTCGATTACTTCATTCCCTCACGACGTGGTCGTGCGGTGGCGATTGAGTTTTTACGTGATGCATGCACGGCGCAGGTGGATTTGCTGTATGCGGCGACATCGTCCAAAGACCTGTTCTATTTGATTTCAAGCGAACATAAGGCATGGTATCGGCGAGAGCATGGTTCTCTTTCCCAAGATGCCGCTGCGGCAGCGACATCGCTTGCATGGGATTGTCTTAGCGTGCTGTCGCAGCTTGCCACGCCAGTGCCTGTGACCTGAGCGATATATGGATGGCGAGCAGGCAGCGTGAGCTCCATAGCGATTACGAAGACGATTTAATCATTGCGGCAGCGATACGCGCTCAAGCAGATCTACTGGTCACCAACGATGTCAAACTCTGTTCGCATGCGCCCGTCGCAGCAATGAACGTCGAAAACGCAAGAAACTATCTAACAACGCTTAAATAGCTCTAAACCTCACTGGCCGAACAAAAGTCAGCGAGAGCCCGTCTGGGCGAGCAAGGTGCCTTGAAACAAGGCGGCATTGACCTTCTGGTCATGCCGACGAAGTTGAAAGGCAGATTGCCGTCCAGACGGGCTCGCAGCGTCGGCTCATTACGCGTTTGTAAAACGGCGTAATTCTTAGTGTTCGATCCAGCAGCGCAGGGTCTCGCCGGCCTGCAGGTGACGCAGATTCTCCGCGGCGATGTCGACCACGTTGTTGAGCGTGGCGGCCAAGTGGAACCAGCCGGAGATGTGCGGCGTGATGAGCATGTTGGGCGCATCCCACAACGGGCTTGTCTCGGGCAGCGGCTCGGGGTCGGTGACGTCGACCGCGGCGCCGGCGAGATGTCCTGATTCCAGGGCGGCAACTAGGTCGTCGGCAACCACAAGATCGCCGCGGCCGCCGTTGGCAAAGAAGGCGCCCGGCTTCATCGCGGCGAAGAACTCGGCGTTCGCCAGGCCGCGGGTCTCGGGTGTGCTGGGCATAAAGGATGCGACGACGTCTGCCTCGGCCAGGCGCTCGGGCAGGGCATCCATGCCGTCCATGTCCTCAAACACAATGGGGTAGACGAGCGGATGGCGCTTGATGCCGCGGACGTGTGCGCCCATGCTGCGGCAGAGCGTGGCAAAGTGGCCGCCGATATCGCCCGCGCCCAGCACCAGCACGTTGGCATTTTTGAGCGAGGTAACCGGCCCCAAATCCTCCCAGCGATGCTCGCGCTGCAAGTCGTGATAGCCGGGCAGGCGCTTCATCATGGAAAGGACCATGGCAAACATGTGCTCGCTCACGGCCTGGCCGTAGGCGCCCACCGAGCAAGACAGTTTGGCGTCGGCTGGCACGGTGCCGGCGGCAAGGTAGTCGTCATAGCCGGCGGTCTGCAATTGCAACAGCTGGAGATGCTCGCATGCCGTGAGCATGTCAGGGTCGATGTTGCCCAGGATCACGTCGGCATCGGCGACCTGCTCGCGCGTGGCGGCGTCGGCGCTCGTGTAGATAAAGTCCTCGCCCGGAGCGCTCGACTCAAGAATTGCGCGATGGCGATTGTTGACGGGCAACAAAACCAGGATGTTCACAAGCAGTCCTCTCCGCTCAACCTACCAAAAAGGGACAGGTTTATTTTGGCAGGTTATATCAGGCAAAACGTTCAAACAAAAACGCCGGATGCAAGACGAGCGTGCCCGTCAGCATCCGGCGCATCCACGGCTACCAGCTCAGCAGCTCGTAGCCATCCTCGGTCACCACGAGCTGTACCTCGCACTGGGCCGAATCGCTGCCGTCCTTGGTGCGCACGCACCAACCGTCGCCCTTGCTAATCTTGATGTCGGGCGCCCCGGCGTTGACCATGGGCTCGATGGTAAAGACCATGCCCGGAGCCATGATGGTGTCCACATCGGGCGCCTCGGTGGTAAAGCCCACAAACGGGTCCTCGTGGAACTCCTTACCGATGCCGTGTCCGCCGTACTCGCGCACCACGCTAAAGCCGGCGTCCTCGACGGTCTTTTGCACGGCCTCGGCCATAACGGACAACGGCAGCCATGGCTTGACGGCCGCCAGACCCGCCTCCACGCTGGCACGGGTGACGTCGACTAGGCGCTGGCGCTCGGCCGAGACCTCGCCGATGCAGAACATGCGGCTCGAGTCGCTAAAGTAGCCGTCTAGGATTGTGGAGCAGTCCACGTTGATGATGTCGCCCTCGTGCAACACGTCCGCATCGCAGGGGATGCCGTGGCAGACCACGTCGTTGATCGAGGTGCACACGCTCTTGGGGTAGCCCTCGTAGTGGAGGTCGGCCGGCGTGCCGCCATGCTCGACGGTGAAGTCGTAGATCATCTGATCGATCTGGTTGGTGGTCATGCCCGCGGCGATATGCTCGCCGACGTAGTCGAGCACGCCTACGTTGATGGCGGCCGAACGCTTGATGCCCTCGATATCGGCGGGCGTCTTGTAGAGCGTGCGGGGCAGAACCTCCCAGCCCTCTTCCCACAGGCGCTCGAGGCGCTCGTCGAAGGCGCTGTGGCATTTCTTATATTTTTTGCCGCTGCCGCACCAGCAAGCGTCGTTGCGGCCGGGCACGGGTCCATTGTCAAACATGGCTAACTTCCTTTCATTCGCAGCTAGTATAGCCCACCCCATCAGCCAAGTACCGGGTAGTCTGTGCGGTTCTGCTAGTAGCTCACCTGGCAGGGGATGCCGAGCGCGCGCACGCGTGCGGCGATTGTGTCGAGCACCACGGGCGCTGCTTTGGCAAGGCCGGCGACCGGTGTCTCGCGCGCCACCGTGTAGATGGTCGCCTCCTGCGGGCGAATGCGCTCGAGTGCCGCGAGCCAAGGGCCGACGTACGCTTCACCAGTGTTATCGAGGGACTTGCCCTGGTACTCGCCGTTCAAAAAGATCGTCTGGATAATAACGTGGCCGTTAAAGCTCGCGAACGTCTCGATCTGGTGCTCGACGTCGTAGGGGCCAACGGGCTGGTCGAGCAGCTGGATAAAAGCCGGGTCGACCGTATCGAGCTTGAGGATGTTGTCGTCGACCATCATGAGCGCATCGTGCACAGCGGGCTGGTCAGCGCGCGTGCCATTGGAGAGCACGGCGATCTTGGTGTTCGGGGCCAGCTGGTCGCGAAGTGCGATGGCGCCGGCGATAGCCTGCGGAAACTCCGGTGCGGCGGTGGGCTCGCCATTGCCGGCGAAGGTGATTACATCGGGTAGCTCACCCTCGGCTGCCATCTCGCGCAGCTTGGCCTCGAGTGCGTCGAGCACCCCGGCGGCCGTGTTATACGGCTCATGGCAGGGGCGCTCGGCGTTAAGGCCGTTCTCGCAGTAGATGCAGTCGAACGTGCAGATCTTGCCCGACGCCGGCATCATGTTGACACCGAGCGAAAGGCCCAGGCGGCGACTGCGCACCGGTCCAAAGATGGGGCTGGCATTTAAAAACGTAGACATAGGCATATGCTCCTTGGGACAGTTGTGCCTAAGCATAGCATCGGTGCCGAAGTCTGATTCGGGCTTGTGCTTTTCAGATTTCGTTTTTTCACGCTGCCCTCGATGTCCGCGCTATGAGAGGTTTCCGGTTGGGTACAGTTAATGCGTTAACAAGGTGCAAGACGATGGGGCACAACATGGATTTTACGGTCGAGAATGCGGGCACCACGATTGCCTGTCGCGAGTTTGCCGAGCCGGGCGTGCCGTCGGATGCGCCTGCCTTGGTGTGCGTGCACGGCGCTTGCGTCGACGGCACATTTTTTGACGGGATCGCCCGCGAGCTCGCCTGCGGCTATCGCGTAATTGCCTACGACCGCCGCGGTTGCGGCGAGAGCGGCGATGCCGCGGACGGGCGCTACGACCTCGCCGCCCAGGCCGCCGACCTGCAGGCCGTTATCGAGCATGTCGGCGCCCCGGCAAATGTCCTCGCGCACAGCGCCGGTACGCTGGTGACCCTGGAGCTTCTCCGTACAAACCCGGCCATTGTCTCGCGCGCGATGCTGCACGAACCCGCCGTGACAAACGAGGGCGCTGGCCTGGGCACGGCCCCGGTTTTGCTCGAGATGATTGCTGCGGGAAAGGTCTCGAGGGCATTAAGAGCCTTCCTGAGTGCCATCGGTGATTCGGATCCTCAAGCTCCCAAGACAACCGAGGCGGAAGCCAAGCATGCCCTGCGCAACGGCCGCAGCTTTATGGCAAACGAATACGGGATCATTATGACCTGCGTTCCCGATTGGGATCGCGTCCGCGCATCGAAAACGGTGGCCGCCGTGTTTTTGGGCGAGCTCTCGATTGGCACGCCCCGCGAAGCGGGCACGAGAGCGTCGGCTGAGCTTTTGGGCTGTCCGCTCGTAACGGTCCCCGGCGCGCACAACGGGCTGCGCGATCGACCGGTAGCGGCTGCCCAGGCCGTCCGTGGCGTCCTAGGTTCTAGCAGCGCAATAATCAAAACGGGCTTTTCCCGTAAACATTTCGACCGTGTTAACAGATGCGCCCAGAACCTTACGGCTGCGGCTTCAGCCCTACCGTCTGCCAACTCATGAAAAAGAAACGGTATTCACGTGCGTACCTGCATCGACAAGGTGCTACCCTTGTAACATTTGGCACCCACTGCTACCAAGCAAAACTACTGAAAGGGCCCCCTATGCTCAATAATCACGAGGCCAATCTAACCGACGAGGAGCTGCCGCCGAGGTCGCCCGTGTCGCGAAGACTACCCGTGGTGCGTTTGCTGTCTTTCGATCAGATTAAGGGCGATCCTAACTGCCTGCTCGCCGGCGAACGGTGTCCCTGTCTGCGCCAGTCAAGTCTTGAAGCCTTGGCGGCGGGTTCCGATGAGGTGTCGGAACGGCTGCTCAACGATGGCGTTGAGTACCGCGCTCGCCTGCGCTCTTTGATGGTTGAGGGCGAGCCTCACGTTCTGCTGATGGTGCGTCCGATTGATGAGCGGGAGGCCGCAGAAGAGGACCTTGTCTACACCGACGTGCTGACGAGTGTGCGCAATCGCCGATATTACGAGGAAAAGCTCCGAAGCGTCCGCATGAATGCCGGCGTTGCGATGATCGACCTTGATGATTTTAGGGTCTTCAACGATACATGTGGCCGTCATGCCGGCGACCTTGCGCTCGGTGCTGTGGCGACAGCCATGCGCAGCGGAATCCGTTCGACTGACGAGCTTGTGCGCTATGGATGCGACAAGTTTGTGGTTGTCATGCCCAATATTCCCTCCGATGACTTCACCCGTCGCCTGCATCAGGTGTCCGATGCCGTTCGTTCCACGATTATTCCGGGCCATGAGTACGTGAGCTTGACGGCATGTGTTGGTGGTGTTCGCATTCATGGCGAGACGGTCGATGAGGGCGTTGGCCGCGCTGCCCAGTTATTGAGCCGCGCTAAGGCAAAAGCCGGTACGGTCGTGACCGACGCCGATTCCATCGAGGCTTTCCAAAGCGAAAAGCCTTTGGTGCTTATTGTCGATGACTCCGAGATGAACCGAGTCATTCTCAACGAGATGCTCAAGGACGAGTATTGCATCCTCGAGGCCGACAACGGTCGTACGGCACTCGACATGGTCGACCGCTATGGCGATGAGTTGTCGCTCGTGCTGCTGGATATTGTCATGCCGGGCATAAGCGGCTTTGAGGTACTGGCCGATCTGTCGCGCCGATCGGGCATCGACAATCTGCCTGTCATCATGATTTCGAGTGAAGATTCCGATGATATGGTTCTGCGCGCGTACGAGCTGGGCGCCTCAGACTATATCAACCGCCCGTTTGACTCCCGTATAGTGCGCCGCCGCGTAAACAACACCATCCGCCTGTACGCCAAACAGCGCCGCCTGACGAGCCTGCTGTCCCAGCAGTACAACGAGCGCGTCAAGAACAGTCGCATGCTCATCGACATCATGGCTGGCGTCATGGAGCTTCGCAACGGCGAGAGCGGCAGGCACGTTGCGAACATCGAAAAGCTGACCGAGCTGCTGCTTGGCTGTCTGGTCCAGCGTAGCGGCACGATCTTCCTCGACAATGAGGAACGCTCCACGATCGCCCTGGCTTCGGCGCTGCACGATATCGGCAAGATGTCGATTGACGATGCGATTCTCAACAAGCCCGGACGCCTTACGCCCGAGGAGTTCGAGATCATGAAGACGCATACCACGATCGGCGCCGATATGCTGCTTGAGCTGGGTAGCCATCACGCCGGCAATGCGCTTATGGAATATGCGTACCAGATTGCGCGTTGGCATCACGAGCGCTGGGACGGCAAGGGTTATCCCGATGGCCTCAAGGGCGACGATATCCCCATCGCCGCGCAGGTAGTTTCGGTGGCCGACGTGTACGATGCACTGACGAGTGTGCGCGTGTACAAGGACGCTATCCCGCACGAGGAGGCAATCCAGATGATCCTGGACGGTAAGTGCGGCACCTTTAACCCGCTGCTGCTCGATTGCCTGCTCGAGGTGCAAGACCAAATTGCCGAGACGTTGGCACGCCCCGCCGACGTCGTCGCGTTTCCCACGATTTAGTTTGACCAAAGGAGTTTTTAATCCATGATTTCCATGCGTGAGGCGTATGAGAAGATCGGCGCTAATTATGACGATGCGTGCGCTCGGCTGATGGGCGAGGAAATGCTTGCCCGCTTTGCCCTCAAGTTTTTGGATGACGAGAGCATGGACAAGCTGGAGGCTGCCATGGCGGCAGGAGACGCCAAGAGTGCGTTTATGGCAGCGCACACGCTCAAGGGCGTGAGCCAGAACCTGGGATTCGATAATCTGTACGAGCCGGCGGCCGTGGTGACCGAAGCACTGCGCGGTGCCGATGCCGTTGACGGCGCTCGCGAGGGTATGCATGCGCTGCAGCAGCAATATGCGGCCACGATGTCGGCCTTACGCGAGGCGGCTGAATAAGAGCTTCCGAGCTTTGGTGTGTGCCGGCCACGTACAGGCAAAAGGGCGCCCCGTCGGACCATGTGGCCGGCGGGGCGCCCTCATCTGTTGTGCCGTCCGTGAACTAACGGGCCTGCTTTACCTTTGCCGCTGCCTCGACAAACGACTTCCACAGGTTAAAGTCGGTTTCGAGCGTCTTCCACGTGTACTCGGGATGCCATTGCACGCCTAGACAGAATGGTTGGCCTTCGACCTCGATGCACTCGGGAACACCGTCGGTTGCCTTGGCGACCAAGCGCGTGCTTTTACCCAGACGATCGACGCAGCAGTGATGTGCTGAGTTGGTCTGGATCAGTCTGTGGCCGCCAAGCGCGCGCTCCAGCAGCGAGCCCGGCATGACCTCGACAGGGTGCACGGGATCGTTGAGCACGTGGGTATGGCGCCACTGTGTGCGGCCCTCGCGAGCGCCCAGGCTCGGCACGTCCATGCACAGGGTGCCGCCAGTGGCGACATTGAGCAACTGCGTGCCGCGGCAGGTGGTAAAGAGCGGCTTTTTGGCGCGGAGCACCTCGCCGACCAGCTTAAACTCAAAGCTATCGCGGATCTCGCAGCAGAGGGTGGGGTCGTAGGGTCGATCATCGCCCCAGCGTTTGGGGTTGACATCCGGGCCGCCGGGAATAGCGATACCGTCGGCGATATCGACGTAATGGCGGATGACCTCAATGTCCTCGGTGATGGACATCTGCAGCGGCAGGCCGCCGGCGGCAAGGATGGCATCGACAAAGACACTTGCGATTTCCTCGTTGGGGGAGAGCGTCTCGCTTAAAAACGGCTTCGCCTCTTCCCAACGCGGCGCGACGAGGATGAGCGGGCGGTCGGCGGGATCGACGTCGACGTGCGGGGTGTATGACGATGAAGTGCGAGTTCCGATCATAGGTGTTGCTTTCGAGTTTGGATGGTCATGGCGAGCAGATATGGCAATTGGGCTAGTGGCCCTTGATGGAGTTGAGGAAGTCTTGGGCGCGCTTGGTCTGGGGATGGTCGAAGAACTCGTCGGGCGTGCCGGTTTCCACGATCTGGCCGTCGGCCATAAACACGACGCGGTCGGCAACGCGGCGGGCAAAGTTCATCTCGTGCGTAATCACGATCATCGTCATGCCCTGCTGGGCCAGACGGACCATGACCTCGAGCACTCGTTGATCATCTCGGGGTCAAGGGCACTCGTGGGCTCGTCGAAGAGCATGGCCTTGGGCTGCATGGCGAGCGAGCGGGCAATGGCCACGCGCTGCTGCTGGCCGCCCGAGAGCTGAGCGGGCACCTTGTCGGCCTGTTCGGCAACGCCCACGCGGCTCAGCAGGTCCATGGCGCGCTCACGAGCTTCCTCCTTGGACACGCCCAGCACGTCGACCGGCCCCAGCATGACGTTCTGCAGCACCGTCATATGCGCGAACAGGTTGAACTGCTGAAACACCATGCCCAGCTCGGCGCGCATGCGGGCAAGATCCTTGCTTCCTGCGGCAGAGGCTCGCCCTCGATGAGGATCTCGCCCGAGTCGATGGTTTCCAGGCGGTTGATGGTTCGGCACATGGTCGACTTGCCCGAGCCCGAGGGGCCGATCACGACGACGACTTCGCCGCGGTCGACCGAGAGATTGATGTCGTTGAGGACGTGCAGATCGCCATAGTGCTTATCGACGTGCTTGAGCTCGATCAGCGGCTGATTACCGGTAGAAGAAGTGCTCTGTGCCATGGTGCTCGGCTCCTTATGACTCGAAATGGTAAATCGTTAGCGAATGATGGTCGCGCCGGTCTTGTGCGAAACGTAGACAGCGGCCTTGTTGATCGCGACGTTGATGAGGATGTAGATGACCGCGATAACCAGGTAGACCGACACGAGGGCGTCGTAGTTGGTAATGAGCACGCGGGCATTTTGCATGAGGTCGGGGTAGCTCACCACGTAGGCGACGGTGGTGTCTTTGACTACGACCACGAGCTGCGAAATCAACGACGGAATGATAAACCGAATCGCCTGGGGCAATACGATTTTAAAGGTGATTTTGGCCTTGGAGAGACCGAGCGCCTGGGCTGCCTCGACCTGACCACGCGGCACGGCGTTGACGCCTGCGCGGAAGATCTCGGCAAGTACGCCGGCTGCAGCGAGCGCGACGGGAAGCGTGAGCATCCAAAACGACGGCAGTGAAATCTTGTACTGAGGCAGCACCAAAAAGAAGAAGTAGATGAACAGCAGGCTCGGCACGCCACGGAAGAAATCGGTGAGCACGCGGCAGACCAGCTGCAGCGGCTTGATGTCGCTGGTACGGCCGAGCATGAGGGCTAAGCCCAGTACCAGCGCGATGGCGCCGGCGGTGAGCGCGACCTTTACCGTGCCCTCAAAACCGGCAAGCAGGAACTTCCAGGTGGTGAGGTGCGTAAAGAAGTACCAGTAATGGACCGAAAGCTGGCCGGTCACATAAAAGCGCTGCAGTACCAGAGCGATGAGCGCGGCCACGGCAACAAGTGAGATGGCGGTGCCGACGCGAATCTTGGCGCGCATCTTGGGGCCGGGAGCCTCGTAGAGCGCATCGCGCATGGTGAGCGCGGAGGTGGAGTGCTTGCTCATCGGAGGATCCTCACCTTCTTATCGATATAGTTGCCAATGTGGCTCACCACAAAGGCCGTGCCAGGTAGCCGAGCGCGAGATAAAGAACGCGGCGACGCCGCCGAGCGAGCGCGTGTTGATGTAGCTCACCACGCCGGTGAGCTCCTGCGGTTTAAGCGGCACCTGACTGCCGAGCGCGGTGGTGAGCATGACGGCGATAAAGAGGTTGGTCATGGGCAGCACGCTCGAGCGCAGCGCCTGCGGAATCACGATCTTGGCGAGGATACGGCTGAAGCTCATGCCCAGCGAGCGGGCGGCTTCCACCTGGCCGACACCGACGGTGTTGATGCCGCTCATAAAGTTCTCGGAGCCAAAGGCAGAACCAAGAGCACTGTGGCGACGATGACGCAGGTGCGGTAGGGCAGGACGACCTTGAGCGGCGGCAGCGCGTAGACGACGATAATGAGCAGCGCGATGCCGGGGATGTTACGGAAGACCTGGACATACAGGTCGCCAAAGACGCGCAGCGGCTTGAGCGGCGACACGCGCATCACGGTGACGGCGACGGCCAACACCATGGCGATGGCAAACGACTCAAGCGTCATGCCCCAGGTTGCTAGCAGCGCGTCAATGTAGTTCTGGCCATAGAGCGACCAGAGCTCGGAGAGACTCATGCGGACCTCCCGCCGATAAGGAAAGGGGCTCCCGTGTGTACGGAAGCCCCGACAACTCAGTGAAGAAACAGTTTAGCGCAATAAAGCGCACCGTGCGTTTCCGTATGGTTTCGTTGCGGCCGTTACTAGGCGTGTTGCCTAGGCGCCGATCTCGGGCAGCTCGGGAACATTGGTGTCGCCCGTGCGGTCACCGATGCAGATCTGCCACAGCTCGGTCCAGGTGCCGTCGTCCTCGATCTTCTTAAGGAAGTCGTTGACAAAGGCGACGCCGTCGGAATCGAGCGGCAGGCCGATACCATAGGGCTCCTTGCTGCCGAAGGGCTTCCCGGCGATCTTATACTTACCGGGCTCGCGGACCAGGGCGCTCTGCTGCATGTTGTTGTCGATGACGTAGGCGTCAACGCGACCCTGCTGGAGTGCCTGGCGGGCCTCCTCGTCGGTCTTGAACTCCTGCTGGCTGGCCTTGGGAGCGAACTCCTCCAGGATGGCGGGGCCGTTGGAGCCGGACTGGACGGCGACGTTCTTGTCGGCCAGGTCGTCGACGCTCTTGATGTCGTCGTTGTCGGCGAGCACCAGGATGGCCTGCTGGGTGTAGTAGTAGGGGCCGGCAAAGGAGACGAGCTTCTTGCGCTCGTCAGTGATGGTGTAGGTGGCAAAGACGGCGTCGACCTGGCCGTTCTGCAGGACGGACTCGCGCGTGTCCGAGGTCACCTGGGTGATCTCGACCTTGTTCTCGCCCAGAATGTAGTTGGACAGAAGCTGTGCGATACCGGCGTCGAAGCCGCGGGTCTGACCGTCCTTCTCGTTGAGGAGGGAGAAGAGCGTGGAGGTCTGAACGCCACCGATCTTAAAGACGCCGGCGTCCTTGACGGCCGTCGCCCAGGCGCTGGCGGCGATGGCGTCGTCATCGGCCTTGGGGCCGTTGTCGACGAGCTTGTCGAATGCCTTAGCGTCGAGCGTGGTGGAAGCTCGGTATCCTCGGAGCTCTTGGAGGAGGCGGCGGAGCCTTGTCGGCCTCGGCGCTGGTGTCAGAGCAGCCGGCAAGACCAAGGCCGGCGACGGTTGCGAAGCTGGCGGCAACGAAGCCGCGGCGGTCGAGAACGACCTGCTGGGAGAGGTTCTTGCTCATGGTAGAACACCTTTCTCAATAAAATCCCTAGCGGTTGAGTAGAGTTATACCCTATCCCGCTCAGATGGGTCAACACGAAATAACTCAGAAACATACTTACCTTATGGGTTATTGTGCCTACCAAAAAGAGACAGGCACCTTTGTGGTGGTTCTTGCAGATGTGGTGGCCTGTCTCGCTGCTTTGTCTCAATCTGTAACAGTTAGACGAGGAAATGGGTTCTACCTGTTACAGATCGAGATTTTCTCTTTAGGGGAATTCGAATGTCTCAATCTGTAACATCTGGACGGACAAAAGGTCCCTATCTGTTACAGATTGAGACAAAGGTCAGGGACTAAGACGTCTTGTCTCGATCTGTAACAGTTAGACGGGAATTCGGGTCCTAGATGTTACAGATCGAGATAATCGCGTCGCGAAAATATAAACCTCCGCAGGGGTGCTTTCCTTGCGGAGGTTTTCTTACTCGTTCAGTAGCCTTACGGCTTCGGCGGCCATGTTCTCGACCGTCATGCCGTTCTGAGCGAGCAGCTCGTTGGGGTCGTAGCGGTCGGGGAATCCCTTGGCGATACCAAAAGTGCGCGTGCGCAGCGGCGTGCAGGCCAGGTAGCACGCCACGCGCTCGCCCCAGCCGCCGTCCAAGATGCCGTCCTCGAGGGTGACGACAACGCGATGCTCGGCGGCAAGGCTGTCGAGGAACTCGCGGTCGAGCTCGGTCGCAAAGCGCGGGTTGACGAGCGTGGCCTCGATGCCGTACTCGGCAGCCAAGCGGTTTGCCACGCGCTCGCCCAGCTCAAAGAAATCGCCAAGCGCGAGCACGGCAACGTCGCGGCCCTGGCGCACGACGTTGTAGCGCGCGACGCCGTAATCGTCGCCCTCGGCAGGCGCCAGATCGGGGCGGCTTACCAGGCCAATGCCCGGCACGCGAATCGCCACGGGATGCTCGCGGTGATCGAGCGACCAGCTCAGCATGGACAGGTATTCCTCCATACAGGAAGGCGCCAGGCAACGCATATTGGGAGAGCGCCCAGCATGGAAATATCAAAGAACGAAAGATGCGTCTCGGATGTGGTGCCAAAGATCGACGCGCCAAATACCAGGATGGTCGCGGGGGCGTCGTTGAGGCACAGGTCGTGCCACAGTTCGTCGTAGGCACGCTGCAAGAACGTACCGTACACGCCAAAGACCGGCTTGGCACCCGAGCGGGCGAGTGCGGTGGCAAAGGTCACGGCGTGCTCCTCGGCAATGCCCACGTCGACAAACTGCTTGCCTGCCGCGGCGCGAAGCTCGGGTGTAAAGCCCATGATGTAGGGCGTGGCGGCCGTGATGCCCACGACCTGCGGATCGCGCTCGATGGCGGCGCTGAGCGCCTCGCCCGTAATGTCGGCATAGGTGCGCGGCGCAGGCTCGCTCGGATGGCCCGGGCAGAGCTTGCGCCAGTCGCCATGTCAAACGGACCACATGATGCCAGCGCTCGGGGTCGCTCTGGCTGGCTCAAAGCCCTTGCCCTTTGCGGTGGAGACGTGCAGCACGATGGGATGATCGATATCGCGCAGCTCCTGCAACGCGTCGACCAGGGCCAACACATCGTTACCGGCGTCCAGATAGCGGTAGTCGAGCCCCATCGCGCGGAAAACGTTGCGCTCGCAGGTGCCGTTGCTGGCGCGCAGCTCGGCCAGATTGCGATACAGGCCACCGTGGTTTTCGGCGATGGACTGGTCGTTGTCATTGACGATGATGATCAGGTTGCTGTCGAGCTCGGCGGCATTGTTAAAGCCCTCAAACGCCAGACCGCCCGAAAGCGAACCGTCGCCAATGATGGTAATGACGTTGTAGCTGTCGCCCGCCAGATCGCGGGCGTGTGCCAAGCCGCAGCCCAGGCTCACCGATGTGGAGGTGTGGCCCATGGCGAACAGGTCGTGTTCGGACTCGTCGGGATTGGCAAAGCCAGAGGCCTCGCCGTAGCGTGCCGGGTCGATATAAGTGTACGCGCGCCCAGTCAGCGCCTTGTGGGCATAGGTCTGGTGCGACACGTCAAAGACAATTTTGTCGGTGGGGGAGTTAAACACGCGATGGAGCGCGACCGTAAGCTCGACGACGCCAGGTTGGGGGCAACGTGTCCGCCGACAGCAGCGGAGCTTTCGAGGATTGCCTGGCGGATCTCGCCGCAGAGCAGCGGAAGCTCGGCGCGGTCGAGAGCCTTGACGTCCTCGGGCGTTGTCGTTTGCGTAAGCAGCATCGTTGTGGGTTACTCCATGCGAATCGAGCGCCGGCGCTCCCTCGGCCGGCACAATTGCACAAGACAGTCTCGCACATTTTGGCGTTTGATATGTGACGGCGGCGCGGTAATTCGCCAACTGGCGGGGCAAAACGTTTTGCCCGATGCCATACTGATAAGTTCCATGGTGATTTTATTCATTGCGTGCAGGCTGTGGCTTGCCGTCGAGAGCCGCTGGAAGGAGGCCGCATGTCCGAAACCGTTCGTGCCGAGAGCATCGCGCGCGAGGTCGACGATGCCGCCCGTCAGCTGGCCCATGCGGGCCGTTTGGACCTGACGCGCGAGTTTATCCAGCATGGCGATGTGACGGTGTATACGCATGTGACCTCGGTGGCGCGGACAAGCCTGTCCGTTGCCGAACGCTTGGGCCGTGCTGGCATTTCGGTCGACCGCGCCTCGCTGCTGCGCGGCGCCCTGTTACACGATTACTTTCTCTACGATTGGCACGATCCCGATCCGAGCCATCGACTGCATGGATTTCGGCATCCGTATTTTGCCTGGCACGTGCGGAGGAGGATTTTGAGCTGACGTCGCGCGAGCGGAATATTATCGTGCGGCATATGTTTCCGCTGGTGCCGGTGCCGCCGACGTGTCGTGAGGCATGGATTGTGTGTTTGGCAGACAAATGGTGCGCGCTGCGCGAGACGGTCACCGGTCGTCTGCGGCGCAAGGACGAGCCGGACGATGGCGTGAGCAGCGAATCGAGCGAAAAGAGGAGAGGGTAGACGGTGGGGACCGCGATCGACATGGCATTTGACGGCGCGACGCTTGCCGCCTGTCCGCTTTCGGCACTAGTGCTCTCGTTTGCCTTCTACGGGTTTTGCGGCTGGGCGTGGGAGTCGACGGTCTGCGCCATGCTCAATCACGGACGATTTGCCAACAGTGGCTTTTTGCTGGGGCCGTGTTGCCCTATCTATGGTGTGGGCGGTATAGCCTGCTGGCTTTTGCTGCGCGGGATTCCGGATGCCTCGAGCCAGTTTGTTGCCGCGGCGCTCGTATGCAGCGTGATTGAGTACAGCGTCGGCGCGCTGTTGGAAAAAACAACGGGCGCTCGCTTTTGGGACTATTCGCACCTGCCGTTTAACCTGCACGGACGCATCTGTCTGTACTGGGCATGCGCGTTTGGCTTGGGTGCGTTGTGCATTTGTCGTTTAGTGGAGCCGGCATTGCTGGGGCTGCTTGGCCATCTGCCGGTGCTGATTGTGCGGCTGTCCGCCTTTATCGTCGCGGTCGCGATGATGGTCGACGCGGTGTGCTCGTTGGCGAGCTGGCGCCGCCTGTCCGATCAGCTTGAGCGTGTGCGCGCCGACCTTGCTGACCGCATCAATGAGTCGCTTGCCGATGCCTCCGACTCCATGCTCGAACGTATTCCCGATTCGACGATTGACTCGGTGGCGCAGACGCATATCCGTAGCCGTGCCGTTAACGCGTGGCTGGCCGAGCTGGGCGACGCGGCGCTCGATGCCCTGCGCGAGAAGGCTTCGATGCCGACGTTTATTTCGGATGGTGCTCGCGGCCTGGCGCTCGCTGCCCGTCGCGTGGCCGATGCCGCACCGAGCATGCCGCGTCCGTCGCTCGGTCGTCGCCTTGCCGGCAAGCGCATGAGCCGCCCGGTACCGAGCGTGTCACTCAGCCGCCGCGACCTACGCTTCTTTAACGCCTTCCCGCGTCTGCGCATCAATCGTTACGAGGGCGTCATCCGAGCTACCGACCTCCGCGACCGAGCCCGCGAGCTGTTCCGGCGCTAGCCAGAGCGGAGCCAAGCGCGCCCTTCTCGTTCGCACGTTTCCCGTTCGTTTCGCGTCCGTTGCCGCGCCGTTTCCAAGATTGCGGTGCCGTTTCCATTCGACAACGCAGCGTTTAACAACGCCGTATCTGGTCTACACCAGTTGCCCCTCGGCCGCATGATGGGCGCCGACAACGTTCATGCGACCAAGGGGGAGCGAATGTACGATACGGGATCGACAACGTTTATGCTCATCTGCACCATGCTCGTGTTTTTAATGACACCGGGTCTGGCGTTTTTCTATGGCGGCCTGTCCAGGCGCAAAAATGTCATCAACACCATGCTTATGTGCTTTGGCGCCATTGGCCTGGTTGGTGTGCTGTGGATTGTTGCCGGCTGGTCGCTGGCCTACGGTGGTGACGGTTCTAGCCCGTTTATTGGCGGCTTTGACCAGCTGCTGTGCCTGCCGGTGCTCAACCAGGTGCTGCAGGCGGCCGAGGGCAATGCTGCGGATGGTGCCGTCTACCCTCAGATCATCAACATCGCCTTCCAGATGGCGTTTGCCATGATCACCGCCGCTATCGTTACGGGCAGTCTGGCAGGCCGCGTTAAGTTTGGTGCCATGACGGCCTTCCTGGGCATTTGGCTGCTCGTGGTCTATGCGCCGCTCGCCCACATGGTTTGGGGCGGCGATGGTTCCTTTATCGGCGACATCATCGGCGCGCTCGACTTTGCCGGCGGCGACGTGGTGCACATTTCGTCCGGTCTTACCGGCCTGGTCCTCTGCTTAATGCTCGGCCGTCGTCGCGGCTTTGGCATGGTGAGCTACCGTCCGCATAACGTACCGTTTGTGGCGCTGGGCGCCGGCCTACTTTGGTTTGGCTGGTTTGGCTTTAACGGCGGCAGCGAGTTTAAGGCCGACGCCGTGGCGGCGCTCGCCATCCTCAACACCGTGACGGCCAGCGCGGCAGGTATGGTCTCGTGGCTTGCCGTCGAGCGCGTGCACACTGGTCGTCCCACGCTGGTGGGTGCCAGCACCGGTCTGGTCGCGGGCCTCGTGGTGGTCACGCCGGGCGCGGGCTTTGTCGGGCCGTGGGCGGCGCTGGTCATGGGCCTGATCGTATCGCCCGTCTGCTACCTGGCCATCAGCATCTTAAGACCAAGTTCGGCTACGACGATGCGCTCGACGCGTTCGGTTGCCACGGCATCGGCGGCATCTTGGGCGGCGTGCTCACGGGTCTGTTTTGTGTGCCGGAGCTCTCGTGGACCGGTAAGGGCGGCCTGTTCTACACGGGCGACGTGTCGCTGCTCATCTCGCAGATCCTGGGCATTGTGGTGACGGTCGCTATTGTGCTGGTGCTCGACTTGGTGATTGTCGCGGTGGTCAAGGCACTGTTCCGCGGCAGCCTGCGCGTGGACGAGGCCGACGAGGCCCTGGGTCTGGATGCGAGTCAGCACGGCGAGAGCGCATATCCATCGTTTGGCGGCTTGGATTAACAAGGGGAGTGATTTGGTATGAAGAAAATTACGGCTATCGTGCGCCAGGAAAAGCTTGAGGTTCTCAAAGATGCGCTGTTTGCTGCTGATGTTCGCGGCATGACTATCAACCAGGTGCAGGGCTGCGGCGCACAGCATGGCTGGAAGGAATACGTGCGCGGCAACGAACTGCTCGTCAATACCATCCCCAAGGTACAGTTCACCCTCATCTGCGCTGATGAGCACGTTGACGGAATTGTCGACATCATCTGCAATGCCGCCCGCACCGGTGCCGTCGGCGACGGCAAGATTTGGGTCGAGCCGGTCGAAGAAGTCATCCGCATTCGCACCGGCGAACACGGCCCGGCCGCGGTGTAGAATCGACCGTCTGCCATCGCAACGTTAAAATGCTGCAATGAGGCACAAGACTTGCGTTGCGGATGGGCGGATTATGGGTCGCAATAAATATCCCGAGGAGACGGTCGCGAAGATTCTCGACGCGGCACTGGAGCTATTCTGCGCACAGGGTTATGAGGGGACGAGTATTCAAGATATCGTTGACCGTCTCGACGGCATGACCAAGGGCGCTGTCTATCATCACTTCAAGAGCAAAGAAGAGATTTTCAACGCCGCGTTTGATCGGGCGATGACTCCGATTGTTGAGCACCGCCGCTCGATGCTTGGCGTCGGTAATATGACCGGAGCCAAAAGCTCAAGCGACTGTACGCTCCCGAGTCCGTTGTTCCACAAATTGAGCTATGGGCACGTATGCGTCCTGCAGCAGATCCGGTAAAAAGCTCGCGCTACTGGCGATGCAGTACCAGGCTCATTTGACGAGTCGGCCGATGGCTGTCTCTTGCCAGTGATCGAGGAGGGCATCGCCGACGGCTCCATTGCGTGCGAATGCCCGCGCGAAGCGGCGGAGGCCGTATCGTTGTTGGCGAATCTTTGGCTGCTGCCATTGTTCCGTCCGCTCGAGCCCAAGGAGCGAATGCTCGCTCGCGCACAATGTTTGGCGCAGATGGCTGCCGCGGTGGGGCTCGATTTGGGTAATGAAGTGCTTCAGACAACGGCGCAGATTTGGGACGTATGGGACCGCGCCGGGTGGTAATATAGATACCAACGGTATGTAATTGATTTGTGAGGGTAGCCACGGCTGCCCTTTTCAAGTCATTAAATACATACTAGTGGTATGTATAGGGGGTGGGCTTATGGCTGGGCTGAGAGACGTCGCGTCTCGTTGAAATCAAAAACAGTGCGGTCAATCAGGCTCGCGGAACTTCTGGTTGCGCAGCTGTGCACGTATTCGATGCTGTCGGCGCTGTGCTTTGCGTATCCACTTTACTTGTTCGATTGCAGTGGATCGTCAACGTTATATGGCGCCGTCGTGGCGACGGCGTTCATACCCGGCGTACTCGCAACTCCGGCTGGTGGGATCTTAGCGGATCGGGGAAGACACCGCGAGGTCCTCGTGTCCCTCGGCATTGCTCTGATGACTGCATCACTGCTGTCTGTCCCCATGAAGCGCTCGTTGCCTCTTGCGGTCGTCGTAGTAGCGATACTTTGTGTTCAATATGGTGTTCAATCGCTGCTAAAGCCAATGCTCCAAATTGAGACGGTGCGTATGGCGGGTGAAGAGAAGGTTGAGCGGGCCACTGCATTGGTTTCGCAGATGACCATGGTGAGCAATATCTTGGGTCCTGTGGTCGGGACGGCAGTCTATGGGTGCTTTGGCATCGATGCTCTTTGCACAACCGCGTCGGTGGCGTTTGCGATTTCAGCTCTCTTGTTTGGGGTCGCACTCAAGCAAAACGCCTCATCTGAAACGATGAGAGACGGCGCGACTCGCACGACATGCCGAAACGATTTTCGGGAGTCGATTCGGTATCTGTTGCAAAATGCATCATTGGTCGCTGTGATTTTGCTTGCGGCAGTTTTGAACCTTGCGTTGGTTGGGCTAACGATTGGCGCTCCCATTATTGTTACAAAGCATCTCGGCATGCAATCGTCCTGCGTTGGGATAGTTGAGGTTGCTCTGGGCCTGGGTGGTCTTACCGGCAGTGGCTTGGTCGGCATTTGGCCGCATCGTTTTTCTTTCAATGGCATATGCGATATGTTGCGATGATCTGTTTTGGAGTCGCGCCGATTATTGTTACGCTGCTGTTCGGCGTAGATGTATGCGTGTTCACCGTGTTTGCGGTTGGTTCGGCATGGGTCATGGTGTGGGCGAGCATTACGTCGGTTGAAATCATCGCGTTTGTTCAGCGGGTAGCGCCGACTGAGCTCTGCGGAAAAGTGCTTTCGGTCGTTTACATGGTCCTTTCCTGCGCAACGCCTATCGGCCAATTGACGTACGGGGTTGCATATGATCGATGGACACCGGCGATTGTATTCGCAGCCATGTTGGCGGTGCTGACGTTGACGACGGCTCTGTTTTATCGGCTGAAAAATCGATTGCGGCGATTGTCTTAACGCGCTGGGGCACCGTGAATTTGTGAAGGCGGTGGTACGCCGCGCCGGGACGGCATTGTTTGGACATGCCTCTCCTTCGTCTACAATATCGGGCAGACGAAGGAGAGGCATGTCCATGATCAAGATGTTCGCGAGTGACTTAGACGGAACGCTGCTGAACGCCCTGCACGAGGCGGATGGGACCATCCGCCGCGCCATTCGCGAGCTGACTGAGGCTGGCCTGCACGTGTTCCCGCGACTGGACGCTCGACGTTGCCGATCGGCGAGCATGGCTTTACGGGCTTGGCGCTTGACGCCTGCTGCTCCAATGGATCCATCGTGCGCGACAGCATGGCGAGGTGCTCAAGACTTGGACCATCGACCCGCAGGTCACTGAGGAACTGCTCAAGCGTTCCCGGACATTTGCTTTGATTGCTCCACGCCCGATGGCATGTTTTCGAGCGGTTCGTTCGAGATGCATCAGGCGGGCTTTAAAAAGGACAGCCCCATCAAGCGTATTGTGATGCGCGGCATGCGTGCGCGCGGCGGGTATCACGAGGAACAGTATTTCGACCAGTCGATCGGCGATATCTTGCGTCACGATGTATGCAAGATCAATTGTCGCGTGACCTCGCCCGAGCTGGAGCGTGACCTTAAGTCGTATCTTGCCGAGCGATCGGACCGCGTGGTCAACGCGCCGTTCGATCCGGTGATGTTCGAGATCACGGACGTGGCGTGTAACAAGGGCGAGAGTGTGGCCTGGCTGGCGGGCTACTACGCATTGCCGAGGACGAGGTCGCGGTTTATGGCGACGGCGGAAATGACATCGCCATGCTCAAGCGTTTCCGCCACAGCTACGCGACCAAAAACGCTAGCGATACAGCTAAGGCTGCCGCGAGCGCAACTATTGGCAGCTGCATGGTCCACGCCGTCCCCAAACACATGCTCGCCACCATGCGCAAGCAGAATTCCCGCACCGTCATCGAATAAGGGACTGCGGACAAAAAGTTGGACCATCAGGTCCGGTTTGGAGTCCGCATGACATACAGTAGAGCCGTAGTGGAGAGGGCCGGGGAGCTACGCCGCTCCGGGCTCTCGTGCAGGGAGATAGCCCG
>ENA-OQDE01000297-OQDE01000297.1-human-gut-metagenome-genome-assembly--contig:-NODE-297-length-31572-cov-4.064494_pt1 | contig 31572 bp, 38 predicted proteins | sample MGYA00242768_ERZ504595 | MGnify/ENA primary metagenome ERZ504595 (study PRJEB26092, sample SAMD00036307) | human gut metagenome | host: Homo sapiens | study: EMG produced TPA metagenomics assembly of... | reverse complement strand
CATTAAAAGACAGTACCCTTACAGGTACTGTCTTTCAAACATCTCCGCCTTCATCGGCTTTCCAAAATAAAACCCCTGGATCAGCTGAACCTTTGACCCCACCAGTGCATCTAACTGTTCTTTTGTTTCCACACCTTCCACGCAGACATTCACATGGATCGCTGTTGCCAGTTCCCCGACCATCTTTACAAACGCATTGGAAAAATCATCTTTTCCGATATCAATGATAAAGCAGCGGTCGATTTTTATGACATCGATCGGCATCTCCCTGATATGGTTTAAAGATGAATATCCCGTACCGAAATCATCGAGAGCAACACGCACACCAAGATGCCTGATATCCGCAAGGATCCGTTTCATGCGGCTCATATCGTTGACTGCAAGACTTTCCGTCACTTCCAGAGTCAGATTCTGTGGGGTGATCCTCGTCTCCTCGATCACACGCGCAATCCGCTCCACAATATCGTTCTGTAAAAGCTGTACGACAGACAGATTGACATTCACCTTATACTCCGGGTGTCCCATATCATTCCAGTATTTGCAGTGAATGCATGCCTCCCGCAGGACGAATTCCCCGATCGGATTGATCAGTCCTAAATATTCCGCAAGCGGGATAAAATCTGCCGGCGGAATCAGTCCAAGTTCTCCCGAATTCCAGCGGATCAGTGCCTCCGCGCCGGCACATGGATTTCCCTCTTTTGTGATATTTACGATCGGCTGAAAATATACCTCAAACTCACTGAAAGCATTTCTCGTCGCATTGCGCATGTTTTTTTCAAGATCAAGCCGCTTATAGGAAGTCGACTCCACATTATCATCATAAAACTCTATCCGGTTCTTTCCCGCACACTTTGCAGCATAAAGAGCAATATCAGCTTTTTGATCAGTTCTTCCACCGTATCCCCGTCTGCCGGGAAGCGAACGACTCCCATACTCATCGTACAGTAATAATCCGTCCCTTTTAACATCCATGGTCTGGTAAAAAGCGCCTTGATCTCATCTAAGATCTGCTGGAGCATCGCCATATGATGATGCGCCAATATGATAATGAACTCATCACCACCCATACGGTAACAGTTATTCTCCACCCCCGGAATCCTCTGCAGGCTGCCGGAAATATTCTTAAGCAGCACATCTCCATACTGGTGTCCAAGCCCGTCATTGATATGCTTAAAGTCATCCAGATCGATGTAAAGAAGTGCTCCCTCACCGCCAAACTCTTTCGTCTGACGGATATAACGTTCCAGATCCTGCTCGCAGCGCATTCTGTTGTACAGGCCTGTCAGAAAGTCATTGTTTGCCTGGCGCTCGATCTTCTGCTGATACAGTTTTTTATCTGTCACATCATAAATGGTACAGAGCAGGACTTTTCTTCCATCGACCCAGTTGATCCTGGTACTGTGCAGATCAAACCAGCGGTTCTCCTCCTTCGAATAAACTTCCCTGAAATAAAGGCTGTCCTCCGACTTTGCTCCCTGTCTTAAGCATTCTTCAATACCGGTGCTCTGCACATTCCCTCCAAATGCTTTGCGGAAACGCTGGTTTGTATACAAAATCGTATTTTCCTGTGAATCCATCACATAAATTCCGCATCCCACATTTTCAAGGATTGCTTCTAACGATGCATACGAACTGGCAAGTGAATTTTTAGCAATGCGTTTTACTAGTATCGTCTGTATGATTCTTCGGACATCATTGACAAACTTGATTTCTCCGCCGTCCCAGATGCGCTCTTTTTCATCCTCGCAAAAGCAGACGTACATTCCCGTTTTCCCACTGACGTCGATTGGAAGGAATAACCCGGCTTTCATCTTCTGTACTTCAAACATTCTGCGGAACGCTTCCGGCATCATTGAATCTGCCGAAATCATATATGGTTTTCCATTAAAAAATGGCAGTTCTTCTTTTGAAATGTTCTGTGATGCCTCCATCCGTGATTCTCTTCCCGCAGAACAATACTCGCTGATCATGTTGACCGTCGTGCCGTCTATATTTTCCCGGAATAAAACAGCCGCTGAAATTCCAAGATACTCACATGCTTCTTTTAAGATATCATGAACAATCTTATCAAAACCCTCCTCCGACTCAAGCATACGGACGATTGCCGTCATCGCCTCATTGCGTTTTAATTCCGTCTCCATCTGTATTTCCGACTCCCGGCTCTTTAAAAATGCCTCCTGCGCCAAAAGTTCTTCTAATTTGACGGCAAACATCTGCTTTGACAGCGTCTCTAAAAACTCGATCGACTTATAATAGCGTTCCGGTGTTGTCCGCATAATATAATCTGGCACATCGCAGCCGGCATCTTCCATAACGCCGGTCACGATCCAGATCGCAGACACCTCTCCACTTACCTTTACTGCCACTCCACACATCCGGATCCCGTCTGCCCCACAATCCTCTTCGATCACACTTTCGATCCTGCTGTTTAACAGCCTCTCTAACAGTCCGATATGTCTGTCCATGTCGATCACACTGCCCAGATACTCAAGTTCTTCCTTTGAACCATATGTCTTCGTCACTTCCGTGCGATTTTTGTCAAGACATCTTATATACAGGTTATTTGCGTCGCAAAACCGATCCTGCAGATTCTGCATCAGTGTTGCATCCAAAAGTACCTGTTCTGATTTCAAAGCATCCTCTTCCTTCTTCCTGCTCAAAAATGCCATTTCCCTCTACCCCTTTATTCCAACGATATACAGACTAAAATGACGCTTTTCCGAAATCACAAATTCCTGTATCAGCCTGTATTCTGAATGTAAACGAAGATGTTTCTTTACCATGCCTTCTTCATTCGAATAAAAAATCATTACTCCACCCGGTGCTAAGATTTCTTTTGATTTTTCGAAAAAGGAAGCATAAAGTGCATCCATCTCACCGCGCGACTGTCTGCCCCTCACCGGCATATTGGTAATAATCTCATCAAACAGATAATCGTGTTTAAAATCAAAATAATCTCTATGGATAAAATTGATCTTTTCCCCTGCTAATGAGGCATTCTCCTTGCGCCTTCGATCGCCGGTCCAAAAATATCGATTCCGTACTTTTCTCTTGCCGGTTGTGCAATGTCCCTCTCAATAAGCATCGTGCCGACTCCGCAAAACGGATCTAAAATCTGTGCGTTCTCTTTCAGATAGGGTTTTGCCAGCGATACAAGCATCGCTGCAAGTGACGGTTGGATAGATGCCGCCACCACATTTTTCCGGTAGGAACGTCGCATCGGAATGGTATACAATTTTAAAAATGGTGCAAAACTTCCATCTTTTTTCTTTATCAGACGAATCTCTGTCTCATAATCACCGGTCGAATTGATCAGCCATCTCGCCGACACACGCTCTAACTGTATCGCGAACTTTTTCGCAAAAGAAGCTCTTTTGTCATTCTCCATATCAGCCCGGATCTCCACGCGGAACCGAAACGGCGTACCCTGCTTATGACACTCCTTTAAGAAATCCCCAATACCGCTCTGCCACACCTCATCCGCCAGCACTTCTGCCTGTTCTGCTTCCTGTTTTAAACGAATTGGAAACAATAGTTCACGGTAAGTTCTAAGGTTCGCCATAGCGCGTACATCCTTTGTATACACTGCCACTCCAAGCGGATGTTTCGCCGTTTTTCTCCGGATATCCGCCGGAAGTACCCCGATTTCCTTTAATGTCACATCCGTACGCGCATGTCCCGTCAGCAGCAGCATCTCATGCGGGTTTTTAAATCCCGTAAAAGTGTGGCCTGTGCTTTCTTCTGCCTTTTCCAACAGTCTGCCAAGTGCGCGGACTTCCTCATCAATATGCTTTTTTTCTTCTGCTGCCGGGGTATAAGAAAGAAGTTCTTCCATTCTCGTTTTGAACCGTTCCTGATATGCCGTAATGTCAAGATAAGCAAGTGCCTTTAAATATGTGCTTTTTACAAAAAGAGTCTGCTCCCTTTCATATGCCGTAACAAGTGCATCTGCAGCCCCCATCCATTCCAGTTCCCCAAGGATCATCGCCACATTTTTGCGCACCTTTGGATCTTCTTCCTCTAATAATTCTAACAGCAATCCGCCATCCCCGATCATCGATACAAATTGCTCTTTTGCCGCCTCATCTTTGATCCGGGCACGCAGCCCAACAAGGTTTTCGCGGAGGTTTTCTCTTTTTTGTAATGCTTCGTAATATTTCTCTATCATACTGCTTCCTTCGACATAATTGATACACCCATTTTACTGTATTTCCTCTGTTTTTGCAATACCGTTGGTCTCTATGTAATCGACAAGATCCGACTTAAACTGCTCCCATGCAGCCTCATTTTCCACATAATATTTCGGACATGCCTTTCCTGTTACATCATAATGTCTGATCACATCATCCGTAGTCAGATCATAACGTCCCATCAGCCATGTTACCAGATGAACCAGCGATCCATAAGTCGCATCCGTAAATTTTCCCGTATCATCCGGAATACAGCACTCTATGGAAACCGTATCGCTGTTTCTGTCGTTTGAAGCATATGCAATCTCATTGCATGGAATACACTGGATGATTTCTCCGCTGATTCCGATGACAAAATGGCTGCTTGCATGTGTCTCCCCGGATTGTGCCAGTCCTTCAAAATAATCCCGGTTCTGCTGTGCCGTTGTTCCCGGATTTGCCGTATAATGCACGACGATCCCGTTTACTTTTTCCAGTGCCGTTCCCGGTCTTGAATATTCATTGTAGTCTAAAAGCTCCACAGAAAAATCCGGGCGGTCTGCAATATATTTCGTTTCCTCTGCCACGATCTCTTCCTGCGCCTGTGCCGTCCTGTGGGACAGACGCCATCCCCCATACAAAATAACGCCCACAAATACAGCTCCTGTCAGAACCATCACACTGCGCGCAAACATCTGCTGTCTTTTCCGCTTTTTCTGTCTTCTTCTTCTCGCTTCGTTTTTCCTCTTTTCCGCTTCACGTCTGCGGACTGCTTCTCCCTGTTCCATATTCTCCCCTTTTCCCAGGTCAGAAATATTTTGTATAATTTTTTTATTTTACCTGTTCCTTATGGCAAAAAATGTTCATTTTTTATTTCTTAAGTAATATTATACAATTTCATTCTGTAAAAATCAGTAAAAATACCCACTTGTTGTTTTTCTGTTTTTGTGAATTTTTCATTCACTCATTTCATTTTTGTATATATTGTACAATCTTTCATATTATTTTTTGTTGCTTTTCCCGATGCATTGTGCTATATTATAGAAAACAAATAAGGAGGTGTGTTGTATGACATATGCAATCGATCCGGCAATGTCTTTTTGCGAAGTTATTTCTTTCTATGAGAAATATATCGACGAGACAAAAGCTGCTGGAAAAAACCTGTATCTTTCCTGCATTTTCTCACAGGCAGATACTAAAAGCCGGTTGATCAGGCCGTCAGCTTATGAAAGCTGTCAGGTGCCCTGTCACCCGGCTTATTTTTTACATAATCTGTGCAAGCAGACCTTTTACGGAAAATACATCTTCAAACAAAAATGATTCCCCTAACATTTCAATATTTTCTTCCGAATGTTCCACTTCTTTTGCGTAAACTTTCGTTGTTTCTATGCGATCCTGTAAATCAAATTTCTGTCCGTTTTTCATCCAGACCATAACATCCATATCACGCACCATCAAAAATGAGGCAACTGCAAACTGAGCTTTTTCAAGCAGATTATTATCGTAGAATGCCCTCATAAAATAGCGGAAAGTATAATATACCATCAGATGTTCATACTGATATTCATTTTCCATCTGCGCTTCCATGAAAGCACGATGTGTCTTTTCATAATTTTCTTCATGATAAAAAGCTTTCAGCTCTTCTTCCATCCCAGACCATGCATCACCGATGGATTCAAGCTCCTCGTATTGGGACAGCCGCTGTAGAAATGCCTCATACAGGCTGATTTTTTCCGGTTCCTCCTCTTTGGGTACTGTCTCAAATAATTCTTTCTGCATCTGACAGCAGTAATTCAGATACACCGCGATACGCTCTGCAATCGGGCGGCTGCGATCCTGAAGCAGTCCGATTGCATGCGACCTTACTGATTCGAGTTTTTCTGCAAGCTCATCATCGCCATCTTCCCACTCATATTCATCATAGTCCTCCGAGAGGATCTGCTCATCAAATCCGATCTGTTCTGTATCTGAAAAGACAATTCTTCCAACCTCTCCACAGGATAGACATAAAACTTTTTCTCTTGTTTTCGGATACTCCGTTGTAAACCTCGGATACTCTGTGCATACTTCTGAAAGCGAATCCTCCCCTAAAGTCAGACACACCTCACAGAGTCCTTTCTCATTCAGAAGCGGGCACCATCCCTCTTCATTCAATACAAAACTTCCATCCTCGCTGATCGACGCACGGATTTTTTCTGCCATCGGTCCTTTCAGATCTTTATAATAATCCAGGGTATCTTCGTCAATATCAATTTCCCATCCTCTGCAGCAATTATCCGGACATTTGTCCGCAATACACCGAAAATTCTTATAATATGAAGGCACTCTAAAAACCATTTTTCTTTTTGTTCCTCTCTATGTATTTATCAATCTTCCCTGAAATGACTACTTAACATATACCCAATGCACCAGACTCCGCCTGCCAGCGAAAGATATATAAATCCCTCGATCAGGGCCGCCACCAGTCGTCCCAAAGACATACTTCCCGCCATCTGTGCAAGGATCAGTTCTCTCACCGGACCGGTCAGGATCTTATAGCCACCTACATAACACCAGCCTAATACACCTAATGCATAACTAAAAGCCGCAGCAATCATTCTCCATGAAAACTTCATTTTACTCTCCATTTCTAGCCCGTTCCTCAGGGCATCTCAAGTTTGTGCGCAAGCACAAATCTTGTGTGTGAAAAATCTTATTTTTCACACTACTCTCCATTTCATTTTCTTTATTCCATCAGTAATATGATTTCCTGGTTCTTTCGCGTTTCGGGTACATCAATGATTCTCTGGTTCGAAGATCCTCTGAAATTCAGGGAAATATCCTTTTTTTCTAAAATAAAAGGTCCATCCACCATAACATCGATCATTGACAGGAAGGCTCTGACGCCTCACAATACACCTTCCTCCCGGAAGGAAATCCTCATACAGATATCCACTGTATGCCCAGATATTTTTATCCGGCAATTCTTTTTTTATTCTCTGTAACAGAGGAAGCAGTCCCTGCTGATTCTCCGGCTCACCCGGATCTCCGCCAAGCAGCGTCAGCCCTGCAATATAGGACGGCGCTAACGCCTGCATGATCTCATCCTCCGTCGTTTTTGTAAAAGGCTTACCATAAGAAAAATCCCATGTTTCCTCATTAAAACACTCTTTGCAGTGATGTCTGCATCCGGACACAAACAAAGACACCCTCACGCCCGTGCCATTCTCAATAGAACAGGGTTTGATCTGCGCATAGTTCATCTTTTATTCCTCCTTTTTCCGGGATCTGCAGGATTCCCGGATCACTAACTCCGGCTTTACAAGGATCTGTCTTTCTGACTCCGGGATGTTTCCCTCTTTCAGCAGTCCAAGAAGAAGTTCTGCAGCCATTTCACCTAATTTTTCCTGCGGATGCGCCACCGTGGTAAGCGGCACTTTTCCACTTGACGCAAGATAGGAATCATCATATCCTGTCACTGAAACATCATCCGGCACTTTAAGTCCTTCATCCTCTAATGCCCGGATGACCTCTAGTGCAATCTGGTCATTATACGATACCACACTGTCAAAGAAATGCTCACATCTCATCTTAGCCATATGACACATCTGTTCATATGGATGCGTTTTCCGGTCTTCCGTATAAAACCATACCACTTTATCCGGGTCATACGCAATCCCTGCTTCCTGTAAAGCCTGCACATACCTTTGTGCCGCTGCTGTCCCTGCGTATCATCCGCTTTAAATATCCCTATGATGTGATGGTGCCCCAGTGAGATCAGATATCTTGTAACCAGATATCCTCCAAGGCAGTCATCTAAAAGGATATGGGGCTTTTCTGCAAGCTGCGCATAACTGCCCTGAATAAATACATATGGAATCCGATATTCATCCAGCGTCTGGTATAAATTAATATGTTTGCAGAAGATCTGACTTTTGCTTGGTTCTATGATCAGCCCATCAATTCCCTTCTGCAATAATTCTTCTAAACATTTTGCTTCCATATTTCTGGAATTTCTTGTATTCTTTAAAAGAATACTATATCCATTTTCCGTAAGGACTTTATCAATTCCCTGGATCACTCTCGGGAAAATATAATCAGACAGATATGTCGTGACCACTGCTATATTTTTGTTTCACCCGTGCGTCTCGCCATCTCCGAACAAAACGTTCCACGTCCATGTTCCGCATAAATATATCCCTCGTTCTGAAGAATCTGCAGAGCTTTCCGTACAGTCTGTCTGCTTACCTGATATGTCCCGGAAAGTTCATTTTCCGATGGCAGTTTTTCTCCCGGCTTTATTTTTCCTGAAACGATCTGTTTTCTTAAGTCCTCCATCAGATCATAATATTTTAACTTTTTATCCATATATCTGCTCCCGGATTCCGGTTTTATATCTCATTCCCCACTGCCTGCTTTGCTAACATATCTGCTTCCTCATTGCCATCGATACCGGAATGTCCTTTTACCTTTACAAAACGGATCACAATCACATTTCTCACCGATGCCACATAATCACGGTATGCTGCTGTCCCTTTTTTATTGCACTTCCACGCACCGGTTGCCCACATTTCGATTCCCATGTAATCATAATAAATCGTTACTTCCGGCAATCCTAATTCGACCGCTTTTCTGATCGCAGCCATACTGCCGCAGATTTCCCCTGCGACATTGCGCATCGCTGCCATCTCTGCATCCTTATCACTCCCCTGCAGCACTTCTTTTATGCCATCATGAATCAGAAAGCCACCATATCCGTAGACATGCGTTGCCACATTGTAAGAACCATCCACAAACGCATAGACAGACGGCATTGCCCCATCTTCCTGCTGCATTGTTTTCTTCATTGCATTTTGCATCTTTGGCGCAGCATCTGCTCCGGTATATGTCGCAGCTTTGGCAAAAGCCACTGCTTCTTCTCTTGTTTTAAAACTCTTATATACTGCTCCAGGAAAGCCGTCCACCATCGCTTTACATTCTGCCCAGCTCTGGTACACTCCCGGTTTTCTTCCTTTTTTTACTGCATAATATTTTCCTGGCATCTTTTCCTCTCTCTGACATTCCACTTTTTATTACTGCACTGTTTTTATAAAAATACTTCCACACTAATCCCAATGACGCAATTCATAATATAAAATGCCATACAGTTCCCTCACATAATAGGTGGGAAAATATACAAAAAATGTATGTGCCGGGGTACTGTAACTTTTCATTCCCAGCCTGGCTGCCATCTGATTCGCCCGATATTCATGAAATTCACTGGTAACCAGTGTCACAGTCATATCAAGTCCACGGTCTTTTAAAATTTCTCCGGTATATTTTAAATTTTCTTCCGTCGTTGTAGATCGTTCTTCTAAAATCAGACGATTTTCACTGATTCCCCGTTTTGTCAGCACTTCATACATGCACTGTGCTTCCGTGATATCTTCACCCGGTCCTCTGCCACCGGACAAAATACATACTGCATCTTTATTTACACTCAGATAATCATATGCAGCATCAATACGTTCCTCTAATATTCTGCTTGGTTTTGTACCTTTTACACTGCATCCTAAAACAACAGCTGTCGTATTTTGCGGCGGAGTGTGTAATGCTGAGTGGATCATCAGAAATGTCTCTGCCAACACTGTCATGATCATTATAAGTACAAGGACAAGCAGGAAAACACATATCCAGTGTGTTTTCCTGCCATTCCACAATATCAAAGCTCTCCTGTTCATACGCCCGAAAAAAATTCCATAACATAACAGGAATAACGAGATCAGAATCCCGGTCGCCGTTCCTATATTAAAAATTCCTTTGCATAACAGCGGCGCGAAGAACCAGAATAATAAAATGCCTCCGACCGCTATAATGACCATCTGTACACCGCGCATGAATTTCCTTTCTACATAAGCTCAAGTTTACAGTTTGCACGCATTTTCAACGGACATTCATAAACATTTTCATTTTTTTCTTTCGCAATATAGGAAAGCGGACATTTTCTGCAGTCTCCCTTTGTAAAATCGCCTGCCACCTCAAATTTCAACACTGCTGTCATCGTCCCCTTTTTTGGTTTTCCTTGCGGATATGATCCCAGGCAAGCACCTGTCCGCATCCCGGACATTTATCAGTTCCTACTGTAACTGCCCTCTTACAGGTCGGACAGCCATAGTATGGTTTACCACTCTGATCCAGTATCTCTACCACATCTGATGGAAACTGTTTGATCAGCTGTTCTCTTATATCGTCCTGCATATTTATTTCCTCCTTTATCCCAATGCGACATCTAATATCATCATGATCAGAAAACCTGCCGCAAATCCAATCGTATTAATATTGGAATGTTCTCCTTCTGATGCTTCCGGAAGAAGCTCTTCCACGACCACATAGATCATTGCCCCTGCTGCAAATGCAAGCAGATATGGCAGCATATGTGTGATGATTCCGGCTAAAATAATCGTAATTCCCGCCGCGATCGGTTCTACCACACCGGATGCCACGCCATACCAGAAGGCTTTTTTTGTACTGCCGCCTTCACTTTTCAGCGGAAGCGATATAATTGCACCTTCCGGAAAATTCTGAATTGCAATTCCTATGGACAATGAAAATGCTCCCGCCAGTGTAATTCCGTTGTTTCCTGATAAAAGTCCGGCGAACACAACACCGACTGCCATTCCCTCCGGTATATTATGAAGAGTAACAGCCAGTACCAGCATGGTTGTTTTTTTAGGTGACTTGGCAATCCTTCCGGTTTGTCTTCATTCATATGAAGATGCGGAATGATTTTGTCCATCAGCAGTAAAAACAGGATTCCAAATATAAATCCGATTGCTGCCGGTAAAAATGCAAATTTTCCCATTCCCTCTGACATGTCGATGGATGGTATCAGCAGCGACCACACAGATGCCGCCACCATAACGCCGGATGCAAAACCAAGCAGTGCTTTCTGTACCAGACGGTTCAACCCGTTTTTCATAAAGAAAACACATGCTGCCCCCAACGAAGTTCCCAGAAACGGGACCAGTAACCCGATAACTAAATTCAATGTTTCCTCCTATCTATTTAACTTGGCATCCGCCTTATTCTGAAATTTTTCCGCCTGTACAATAAAACGCTCATGCGTTCCTTCTCCGACTTTTCCGGTCTCATCCTCTACTTCTACGGAAAATACAAGACGTCTTTTATCCACTTCCACTAAAGTGGTATTGCAGGTCACCTTCATTCCCACCGGTGATGCGGCAAGATGTTTTACATTAAGGCTCGTTCCCACAGTCACACATCCTTCTTCAAGTTCATCTGCAACACTCTTCATGCGGTCTCCTCGATCAGGCGATCATTGCCGGTGTCGCGAATACTGCTAACGTACCGCTTTTCATCACTGCTGCTGTATTTTCTTTCTCTACTATAATGGTATGCTGTCCTTTGATTCCTGCTTCTAACATTTTATCCTCCAAAGTTAAATTTTTATTTTAGTGATTTAGTACCATTACAGTTTATCATAAAAAAGAACCGCACATCAATGTTGATATACGGTTCTTTTTCGCAATATGAATTTTATAAATGAAGCACTCTCTCTTTAATTTCCTGTGTTCTGCCCTGATTCCAGAACTGTGTTCCAATGTAGCCGCAGGTTCTGCGCGCCACGCTCATCTTGTTCTGGTCACGGTTACCGCAGTTCGGGCACTCCCAGACAAGTTTGCCGTCCTTGTCATTGACGATCTTGATCTCTCCGGAATAACCGCATTCCATACAGTAATCGCTCTTGGTATTCAGCTCTGCGTACATAATATTGTCATAAATATACTGCATCACTGCAAGTACAGCGTCAAGATTATTCTGCATATTCGGCACTTCCACATAGCTGATCGCACCTCCCGGAGAAAGCTCCTGGAACTGTGACTCAAACTTCAACTTATCGAATGCACTGATTTCCTCTGTCACATGGACATGATAGCTGTTTGTGATGTAGTTCTTATCCGTCACTCCCGGAATAATGCCAAAACGCTTCTGAAGACATTTCGCGAACTTATAAGTCGTTGATTCCAGTGGTGTTCCGTACAGGCTGAAATCGATATTGTGTTTTTCTTTCCATTCCGTACATGCATCATTTAAACGGCGCATTACTTTTAATGCAAACTCTGTTCCTTCCGGCTCGGTGTGGGAAACCCCCTTCATGTATCTGGTACACTCACAAAGTCCGGCATAGCCAAGAGAAATCGTGGAATAACCGTCATATAAAAGTTTATCGATCGTCTCACCTTTTTTCAGACGTGCCAGTGCACCGTTCTGCCAGAGAATCGGTGCCACATCAGAAGGTGTACCGAGCAGTCTCTTATGACGGATAATCAGAGCCCTGTAACAAAGATCTAACCTTTCATCCAAAAGTTCCCAGAATTTATCCATATCTTTTCCGGAAGAGCATGCGACATCCACGAGATTTAAAGTGACAACTCCCTGGTTAAATCTGCCGTAATACTTCTTACCCGGAACGTAATTTTTTGCATTTGCATAATTTTCTTTTGTGCGGTCAACAGTCAGGAAAGATCTGCATCCCATACAGGTATAACAGTTGCCGTCTTTTAACTTTTTCATGATCTTCTCTGAAATATAGTCCGGAACCATTCTCTTTGCCGTACATTCCGCTGCAAGTTTTGTCAGATACCAGTATTTGGTACCCTCACGGATATTATCTGCCTCTAACACATAGATCAGTTTTGGGAATGCAGGTGTAATGTATACGCCCTGCTCATTCTTTACACCAAGGATTCTCTGATGGAGCATCTCCTCGATCACTGCGGCAAGATCATCGCGAAGCTGGCCTTCCGGTACCTCATCTAAATACATAAATACCGTGATAAACGGTGCCTGTCCGTTTGTCGTCATCAGTGTGATCACCTGATACTGGATCATCTGCACACCACGGTTGATCTCTTCTTTCACACGGATCTCCGCAATTTTATTGACTTTATCCTCAGTCGGTGTCACTCCGATTGCTTCCAGTTCCGTACGGACCTGCTTGCGGTATTTTTCACGGCTGACCTGTACGAACGGTGCCAGATGGGAAAGTGAAATACTCTGTCCGCCATACTGTGAACTTGCGATCTGGGCGATTGCCTGTGTTGCAATGTTACATGCTGTTGAAAAGCTCTTCGGACGGTCGATCATCGTCTCACTGATGACGGTTCCGTTCTGGAGCATATCCTCTAAGTTGACCAGACAGCAGTTGTGCATATGCTGTGCAAAATAATCCGCATCATGAAAATGAATGATTCCCTGCTCATGCGCCTCCACAATATCCGGCGGCAGCAAAAATCTCTTTGTGATATCCTTGCTGACCTCACCTGCCATGTAATCCCTCTGTACACTGTTTACGGTCGGGTTTTTATTTGAATTTTCCTGTTTTACTTCCTCATTATTACACTCTAACAAACTTAAGATCTGTTCATCCGTTGAGTTGGACTTGCGCACCAGTTCCTGTTTGTAACGATATGTAATATAGTTGCGCGCCACATTAAATGCACGCTGATTCATGATCTGGTTCTCCACCATATCCTGAATTTCCTCTACACTTGGGGAACGCTTCATATTTTCACAGGCAACTTCCACATTTTTTGATATCTCGTCAATCTGCTTGTCCGTCAGCTTCTCATAATCAATAACGCTGTTGTTCGCTCTGCGGATCGCCGACTCGATTTTTTTAATATCAAAGGTATCCTCCATACCGCTTCTTTTAATAATTTTCATTTCCGATCAAATCCCTTTCTGTTCTGACTGATGGCTGCCTGCCATACCCATACGGCCGCATAACCTACGAGTATTTATTATACAATATATTGTGTCTTTGTCAATGCGTTTTGCCAACGGTCAAAAGTCCCATTTTATGGGCACTTTGGCAAAAGCAGATGCCTCAACCCCAGTAAATATGCGGTCTTTATTCACTATTACCAAATTTAAGTTGATTTCTTCGTCATTTTTTTCACTTGTATCTGGTTTTTTATTAACCACAACATCTAGTGTTTCTATTTTTCATGCCGCCACAAAAAGAATTCTTCGGACACTCGACATCCACGTCTAAATTAGAAAGCATCTGGTCTAAATATCTCTTCAGATCCCGTATCTCCTCTTCACTCAGTCCTTTCGCTAAAAGTGCTTCCATATCCCGCATATCCTGCTCTGATCTGTCCACTAAAGCGCGTGCTTTCTCTGTCAGCACCAGCTTTTTAATCTCGCATCATGCTCCACCGCCTCACGGCGCACAAGCCCTTTCCTCTCCATGACTGCAAGCATATTTGATGCAGTTGCCCTCGATACGGAAAACTCTGTTTCGATATCCTTCTGATAAATATCTTTCCCGTCATGATCCCTCAAAAAGCCAAGCGTCCAGCGCTGCATTCCCGTCAGCGGTTCTTTTTCATTTTCCTGCCTTTTTGCCTCCATTCGCTTGTGGATCTGGTTGTGAAGCAGCCGTATTTTATATCCGATCGTGTCTGTATGCATCGTTTTTCTCCTGCTGAAATAAAATTATTTTTACATTGACATTCGTTTTTCTATGCCTTATAACTATATTGTTAGCACACTAACAAATAAAAATCAATTATTTTTTGAAAAGGATGTGATGTTATGTTAAAAACTCTGGGAGCCCAGATCAAAGAATTTAAAAAGGATTCTTTCCTCACTCCTGTTTTCATGATCTTAGAAGTGCTCATGGAAACGATCATCCCACTGATGATGGCATCGATCATCGATAACGGCGTAGAGGCCGGGGATATCCACCATATTTACGTCATGGGCGGATGTATGGTCATTGTCGCATGCATTTCCCTGTTTGCAGGAACGATGGGTGGAAAATACGGGGCCCGCGCTTCCGCAGGATTTGCGCGCAACTTACGAAAAGCAATGTATGAAAATATACAGACTTTTTCTTTTTCCAACATTGACAAATTCAGCACCGCAGGTCTTGTCACCCGTCTTACCACCGACGTGACCAACCTGCAGAACGCATATCAGATGCTTTTGCGCATGTGCGTCCGCGCACCGATCTCTTTGATCTGCGCAATGATCATGGCATTTTTCATCAATGCAAGACTTGCTTCGGTTTATCTGATCGCCGTTATCGTACTTGGTATGATCCTCGCAATTATCACTGTGCGTGCACATCATTATTTTATGGAAGTATTTCCAAAATACGATGACTTAAACGCATCCGTGCAGGAAAATGTCTCCGCAATCCGCGTAGTCAAAGCCTATGTCCGCGAGGATTACGAGAAGAAGAAATTTACACAGGCAAGCAAAAATATTTACAACATGTTTGTCAAAGCGGAAGGCGTACTTGCCTTTAACTCTCCGGTCATGCAGATCGCTGTATACAGCTGTATCATCGCATTAAGCTGGCTGGGTGCAAAAATGATTGTTGCAGGTTCTCTCACCACAGGCGAACTGATGAGTCTTCTTACCTATTGTATGAATATCATGATGAGCCTGATGATGCTCTCCATGGTTTTCGTCATGCTAGCCATGAGTATTGCAAGTGCCGAGCGTATCTGTGAGGTTTTAAATGAAAAAAAGTGATATCACAAACCCGGAAAATCCAGTCTATGAGGTTGCCGACGGCAGTGTTACCTTCGACCATGTGACCTTCCGTTACAACAAGACTTCGGATAAACCGATCCTTGATGATGTCAATCTTTCCATCCGCTCCGGGGAAACGATCGGTGTCATCGGCGGCACGGGAAGTTCGAAGTCCTCGCTCGTCAACTTAATCAGCCGTCTCTATGACGTCTCAGAGGGCGCAGTCCTTGTCGGCGGCAAAGACGTCCGCTCCTACGACCTGGATACGCTGCGCGACGAGGTTTCCGTGTACTGCAGAACAACGTGCTCTTCTCGGGAACCATTTACGAAAATCTGCGCTGGGGTGATAAAAATGCGACCGACGAAGAATGCCGCCACGCATGCCGCCTTGCATGCGCAGATGAATTTATCGACCGTTTCCCGGACGGCTACAACACTTACATTGAACAGGGCGGAACCAACGTATCCGGCGGTCAGAAACAGCGTTTATGTATCGCGAGAGCCCTGTTAAAGAAACCGAAAATACTTATTTTAGACGACAGTACCAGTGCTGTCGACACTGCAACCGATGCTAAGATCCGCAAAGCTTTTGCCGAGGAGATCCCGGATACGACAAAATTTATCATTGCGCAGCGAATCTCCTCCGTCCAGAATGCAGACCGCATCATCGTTTTAGATAACGGTGTTGTAAACGGTTTTGGAACCCACGAAGAATTGTTAGCGTCCAATGATATCTACCGCGACGTCTACGAATCACAGACCAGCGGAAGCGGTGATTTTGATGAAGGAGGTGCTGCATAATGGCAGAAAAGAATACCAAACCGGTTCAGGGACCGGGCGGCAGAGGTCCAAAAGGTCCGCGCCCGAAAGTTGAAAATCCGGGAAAATTATTTATGCGTCTGCTCGCCTATATCATGAAAAATTATGCAGTGCACTGCATTCTCGTCGTGATCTGCATCTTCATTACCGTACTCGCCAGTGTACAGGGTACCTGGTTTATGCAGACTCTGATCGACGGCTATATCCTGCCGCTCATCGGTCAGGCAGATCCTGACTTTTCCGGTCTGCTGCACGCTATCATGCACGTTGCCATTTTCTACCTGATCGGAGCACTTGCTTCCTATATATACACACGCATCATGGTAAATGTTTCCCAGGGTACCTTAAAGAATCTGCGTGATGACATGTTCACCCATATGGAAGAACTTCCGATCCGCTACTTTGACACGCACTATCACGGAGATATCATGTCCACTTATACGAACGATATCGATACACTCCGCCAGATGATCAGCAGAGTATGCCGCAGTTTTTAAACAGCATCATCACCATTGTCAGCGTATTTGTCAGCATGCTGCTCTTAAATGTTCCCCTGACGATTGTAACACTCCTGATGATCGGTGTCACACTGTTTGCGACCAAAAAGATCGGCGCACTCAGTGCCAAATACTTTATCGCACAGCAGAAAGATATCGCAACCGTCAATGGCTATATCGAAGAAATGATGAACGGTCAGAAAGTTGTAAAGGTCTTTACGCATGAGGAAGAAAGTATTGAAAACTTTAACAAATTAAATGACCAGCTTTTCCACAGTGCGGACAATGCCAATAAGTTTGGTAACATTCTTATGCCGGTCAACGCACAGATCGGTAACATCAGCTATGTGCTCTGCGCTTTAGTCGGCGGCGTGCTCGCCTTAAACGGTGTCGGCGGCTTTACCCTTGGAAAACTTGCAAGTTTCCTTACCTATAATAAGAGTTTCAGCCAGCCGGTCAACCAGCTTAGTATGCAGCTCAACAATATCGTCATGGCACTTGCCGGTTCTGAGCGTATCTTTAAACTGCTCGACGAGGAACCGGAAACTGACGACGGCTATGTCACTCTCGTGCGTGCCAGAAAAGAAAACGGTCAGATCGTTGAATCCAAAGAGCGTACCGGTATGTGGGCATGGAAGCATACCCATCAGGCAGACGGCAGTGTCGATTATATCGAACTGAAAGGTGACGTGGTCTTTGATGATGTCGATTTCGGTTATAACCCGGATAAGATCGTGCTCCACAATGTAGACCTCTATGCAACACCGGGTCAGAAGATCGCATTTGTCGGAAGTACCGGTGCCGGAAAGACCACGATCACAAACCTGATCAACCGTTTCTACGATATCCAGGATGGTAAGATCCGTTACGATGGCATCAACATCAACAAGATCAAAAAAGATGACCTGCGCCACTCTCTCGGTATCGTACTGCAGGATACACACCTGTTTACCGCAACCGTGATGGAAAACATCCGTTACGGAAAACTTGACGCCACCGATGAAGAAGTCATTGCAGCGGCAAAACTTGCCAACGCCGACACCTTTATCCATCAGCTTCCGGACGGTTACAACACACTTTTAACCGGTGACGGTGCCAACTTAAGTCAGGGACAAAGACAGCTTCTTGCCATTGCGCGTGCTGCGATTGCAGATCCGCCGGTACTGATCCTCGATGAGGCGACCAGTTCGATCGATACCAGAACCGAAAAGATCGTTCAGGACGGTATGGATAAACTGATGGCAGGACGCACCACATTCGTGATCGCCCACCGCCTCTCCACCGTTAAAAACAGTGACTGTATCATCGTATTAGAGCAGGGACGCGTCATTGAGCGCGGTAACCATGACAAACTCATGGAAGAAAAAGGAAAATATTATCAGCTTTACACGGGAAATCTTGCGGAAGGCTAACATTTTGCATGAAAAACGGGCATATATAAAGCGAAAACTTTATATATGCCGTTTTAGTCTCCATTTTGGGTCAAACTCACAAACATTCTATAATTCTGAACGAATCTGTTTCCTCCACGGCAGAACGATATGCTCCGGCAGGCGTCCTTTCACGGTTTCTGCCCCGGAACAGATCTTATCTGCACAGCATAAGATCCAGCCTTCCATGTATTTTGGCGGAACGATATTTAATGGAAACATATGACATTTTATCATATCCTTCTCTATCTCGTTCAAATCCGGGATATCACGGGCTGCATTCTCACACGCCTTTTTTGCATGATGAAATCCATGCCATTTATGTGATGCATCTTTCTCATGCCAGTCATACAAAAAATAATCATGTAACAGCGCACCACGAACCAGCGAATGGATATCCACCGGCGCATTCATTTTCAGTGCCAGATAATAGCTGAAATATGCAACCGACACACTGTGGCGGAACACGCTGGTGTCACCGTGCTGCATATAGCGGTGTGACTCTAACAGACGGGACTGCCTGCAGAGTTCCTCTAAGGTGTCATAAAAGTATTTTTCCTGCTCGTCGGATAAATGATAGGTCATTTTGCTCCTTCTTTCCATGCTATTCAATAAAACAGTTACCTGGGCGAAACTCTGCTTTAGGCTGTGAACGTTGTGGGAAATTGACAGCTGAAACGAAAGCACGCTCTCGCTGCGTGTCGCTCGTAGCGGATACTAAGTGACCAAAATACGGTCACTAAGTACCGACGGCTCCCCAGCACTTTCTTTTTCATCTGTCAATTTTCCACAACATCGCCAGTTCATGAATGAGTTTCGCAATTATCTTAGTATATGCACGCATAAACAAGATTGTCAAGCTATCGCAAAAATATGAGGACCCTTTTTCAAGTCCTCACATTTTTATATACATGATGTTGTTATCAAATAGTGCATTTAAATATAACAAAATATGAACCTTATAGTAATTCTTTCAGAATCTGGTTCACAAGCGCCGGGTTTGCCTTTCCTTTCATGGCTTTCATGGTCTGTCCGACTAAGAATCCGATTGCCTTTTCTTTGCCGTTATGGTAATCCTCAACCGACTGTGGATTTTCTGCTAATATTTTCTGTACTGTCTCACGGAGTGCTCCCTCATCATTGACAGTCTTTAAACCTTTTTCCTCAACGTATTTTTCAGGATCGATGTCGTCTTTAAAGATCCGTTCAAATACTTCTTTTGCAACCGTGTTCGTGATGGAACCGGAATCGGCAAGATCGATCAGTTTTGCAAGATTGACCGGAGAAAAACGGATGTCTTCCGGATCCATGTTGTTTTCCTTTAACAGACGCATAGTTTCGACCATGATCCAGTTGGACACTTTTTTCGGTTTGCCGCAAAGCTCGGTTGCCGCCTCAAACAGGTCTGCAAATTTTTTGTGTCCTGTGATGATCTCGGCATCATATTTCGGAAGATCAAATTCTTTCTGGTAACGCTCCAATTTCTCCGTGCGAAGCTCCGGCTGGTTTGCCTTTACTTTTGCGATCCACTCATCACTGATCACGATCGGCACAAGATCCGGCTCCGGGAAATAACGGTAATCCTGTGCATCCTCTTTGGAACGCATTGCATGGGAAGATTCCTTATTGTCATCCCAGCGGCGTGTCTCCTGCACGATCTTCTTTCCGGCTTCAAGCAGTTCAATCTGACGTGCACGCTCTCCCTCGATAGCTCTTGCAATCGCTTTAAAGGAGTTTAAGTTTTTCATCTCGGTACGGGTTCCAAACTTCTTTGCGCCGGCTTCACGGACGGACAGGTTGACATCGGCACGCATGGAACCTTCGTTTAATTTACAGTCAGATGCTCCCAGATACTGGATGATCATGCGCAGCTTTTCAAGATATGCGATAACCTCCTCCGCGGAACGCATATCAGGCTCGGATACGATCTCAATCAGCGGTACACCGGAACGGTTGTAATCTACGATGGAGACATCCTCCCACTCGTCATGCACCAGTTTTCCGGCATCCTCCTCCATATGGATCTCATGGATACCAATAATCTTCTTTCCGGCTGCCGTCTCGATCTCGACACCACCGTTTCTGCAGATGGGCAGATATAACTGGGAGATCTGGTAGTTCTGCGGGTTATCCGGGTAAAAATAGTTTTTACGGTCAAATTTACAGTACTGGGTAATACTGCAGTTTGTGGCAATTCCCACTGCCATCGCATATTCCACCACCTGACGGTTCAACACCGGAAGGGAACCCGGCATACCGGTACAGACCGGACAGGTATGTGTGTTGGTGCACCGCCGAATGCCGTGGAACAGCCGCAGAAGATTTTTGTTTTCGTTGCTAACTCAACATGGACCTCAAGTCCAATGACAGTTTCATATATTTTACTCATGTCTATTCCTCCATTTTCGGACTATGCAAGCGGGCTGTGCTCATAGGTTCTTGTCTGTTCAAATGCATAAGCCGCGCGGATGATCTTCTTCTCTTCAAAACAGTTTCCAATAAGCTGTAACCCGATCGGCAGACCGTTTTTATCTTTGCCGCACGGCAGTGAAATTCCCGGTAAGCCGGCAAGATTTACGGAAATCGTGTAAATATCTCCTAAATACATCTTGATCGGATCACTTAAAGACTGTCCTAATTTTGGTGCAGTGGTCGGTGCTGCCGGTCCTAAAATGACATCATATTTTTCAAATGCTTTATCAAATGCCTGTTTGATCAGTGCCTTGGTGCGGAGTGCTTTCAGATAATATGCATCGTAATAACCGCTGCTCAGCACGAAAGAGCCAAGCATGATACGGCGTTTTACCTCCGGCCCGAATCCTTCAGAACGGGATTTTTTGTACATGTTGTGAAGTCCCTCGTATTCTTTGGTGCGGTAACCATATTTGACACCGTCAAATCTTGCCAGGTTGGAACTTGCCTCTGCACAGGCGATAACATAATATGCAGGGATCGCATATTCTACCAGGCTTAAATCAAACTCTTCCACGATGCGCCCTTTTTCTTTAATTCCTCTGCAGCCTGCAAAACTGCTGTTTTTACCTCCGGTTCTAAGCCTTCCCCGAAATAATCGCGTGGGATACCAATCTTCATTCCGGCGACATCATCCACCAGCGCCCTGGTAAAATCATAATCCTCCCTTTTCACGGAAGTGGAGTCCTTCGTATCATAAGAAGCGATCGCCTCTAATATCGTGGCACAGTCTGTCACATCTTTTGCGACCGGTCCGATCTGATCTAAGGATGAACCGTAAGCGATCAGTCCGTAACGTGATACCGTTCCGTAGGTCGCTTGATTCCGTCACGCCGCAGAAGGAACTCGGCTGACGGATGGAACCGCCGGTATCTGATCCAAGTGCAAAGACACATTCCTCTGCCGCAACCGCTGCACAGGAACCACCCGAAGAACCGCCCGGCACATGCTCTGTGTTCCATGGATTTTTTGTCTCACCGTAAGCGGACGTCTCTGTCGTGCTTCCCATGGCAAACTCATCCATGTTGGTCTTTCCTAAAATAACTGCCCCTGCTTTTTCCAGATTCAAAACTGCCTCCGCCGTGTAGGTCGGAATAAAGTTATATAAAATCTTAGAAGAACAGGTGGTAAGCAGATCTTTCGTACACATATTGTCTTTGATGGCAACCGGTACACCTGCAAGCGGCCCCGTCAGTGTGCCGTCATCAATCTGTTTCTGTACTTCCTTTGCGCGTTTCAGTGCTCCCTCTCTATCTACTGTCACAAAGCTGTTTACGAGTTTTTCTTTTTTCTCAATCGCGTCAAGCGCCGCCGTAACAGCTTCCTCTACTGAGATTTCTTTTGCTTTTATTCTTTTGCCGAGTTCCACGGCAGTCAAACTCATAATATTCATATAAATCTCCATTCCTGCGCAATTTTTTGCGCATATCGGGTTTGTGCACAGGCACAAATCTTGTATACTATCCTCTTTGCCTGCTGCGTAAAATGTTAACCGAGTAATCTGATTAATCTCCAATTGTCTTTGGCACTTTAAATCCACCGTCTTTCTGTGCCGGTGCATTCGAAAGCGTCTCTTTGCTGCCGTCTCCGTTTGTCACTACATCTTCCCTGAATACATTGTTTACCGGGAACACATGTGACATCGGCTCCACTCCTGTGGTGTCAAGTTCATTTAATTTATCAATATAGTTGAGCATTTCTTCCATATCTTTCTTTGCATGCTCTTTCTCTTCCTCATTCAGCTCTAATTTTGCAAGGATTCCGACATACTCGATCGTCTCGTCTGAGATCTCATTTTTGCGTCCTGTTTTAATGACTTTCGGCTCTTCCTCTTCGTTCTCCGGTTCCAGGGTTTCCTCCGGCTCTTCAACAACAACCGGTCCAACAACCAGACCATAGTAGGCAACATCCCCTGCTCCGGAGTTGTTCCACTCTGCCTGGATCGCAGTTCCTTCATATTTTAATCCACATTTTTCCATCACTTTGGCTGAGTACGGATTTCTGGTATCACATCGCGCCGCGATCCTGCGTGCCCCAACTTCGTTAGTCAGGTATTCTGCCACTGCCTCTAATGCTTCTGACATGATTCCTTTATTCCAGTAGTCACAGCTTAAACAATAACCGACTTCCATGGACTGCACTTTTTCATTGACAGCTACGACACCAATGCTGCCGATTGCCTCACCGATCTCTTTTAATTCGATACACCATTCATATTTTTCCGGTTTCTCATAGGCGGCAATCCAGCCTTTCAAAATGCCTTTCGTCTCTTCTTCACTCTCATGTGCAGGCCACAGCAGATATCTTGTCACTTCCGGATCCGATGCCCAGTTGCGGTACATCGGTTCTGCATCGGAAAGTGTAAATCGTCTTAAAACAAGACGTCTTGTCTCGATTGTTTTTGTTCCCAAATGTTTCACGGCTGTTCTCCTTTTTCATTCATATGATGTCTGTTTGCAAAACTCCATTTTACATTCAAAATATTTTGGATTTACGGCTCTAATCTGCTTAAATCACGCGGGAACAGCGTCGTCTCACGGACGTTGTCCTCACCGACTAATTTCATGGTCAGACGCTCTAAACCGATTCCAAGTCCACCATGTGGCGGCATGCCATGTTTGAATACGGATAAATACTGTTCCATTCCCTCAGACTCCATACCACGCTTTTCGATTTTTCCATCAGTTGTTGTAATCGTGGATACGCTGTCCACCGGTCGTGATCTCAAGTCCCTGATATAAAAGGTCAAAACTTAAGGTATAAGTCGGATCTGCCGGATCGTCCATCGCGTAAAACGGACGTTTCTTGGATGGATAATGTGTAACAAATACGAAATCCGCATCATACTCTTCTTTGAAATACTGTCCGATGAGTGCTTCCTCCTCCGGCTCAAGATCGTATGGATTTCTGATCTGGCGGTGATATTTTTCTGCCACTTTTTCTTTTGCTTCATCGAAACGCACGGTCGGAATTTTGTCGACGTTCGGCAGTGTGACGCCTAATAACCGAAGTTCCTCTGCATAATCTTTTTTGAGCAGTGCGATCATATACTGCAAAAATCCGGTCTCCATCGCCATGATATCTTCAAATCCATCAATATATCCCATCTCAAAATCAAGGCTGGTGTACTCGTTCAAGTGACGTTTGGTATTATGTTTTTCTGCACGGAATACCGGCGCCGTCTCAAATACCCGGTCAAATACGCCGACCATCATCTGTTTGTAAAACTGAGGACTCTGCTGTAAAACTGCCGGTCTGTGAAAATATTCCAACCGGAACAGGTTTGCCCCGCCCTCTGCACTTTTTGCACCGATCTTTGGTGTATGGATCTCTGTAAACCCCTGACTGTATAAGAAATCACGAAATCCCCGTACCACACCTTCCTGAATACGGAATTTTGCACGCTCCCTGACATTTCGAAGGGCGATCGCACGGTTGTTTAAATTCGCCTCCAAGGAGGTATTTAATTTCCATTTTGAGATTGCAAGCGGCATCGGTGCAGCCGGTTCGGACAATACCTTGATTTTATCCAGACGGATCTCAAATCCGTGTGGTGCACGTTCCTCCGGTTTTACGGTTCCCTCCACCTCAATCGTTGCTGCCTCTTTTAAATCTTTTAAGTCAAACTGTGTTTTTCCTTCTTCGTAAACACACTGGAGCAGTCCTTCTCTCTTTCTTAAGACGATAAATGCAACTTCACCCATATCACGGATGGTATGCACTGCTCCGTTTACTTTTACACTTTTTCCCTCATAGCTGCCGGTCAGTAAATCACCGACCTCTAAGGTTTCCTTTTTGTTTACACCTGTCATGAATTCCATATTCTGTACACTCCTTTAGATATGATAAGGTGCGGGACGGGAACCTTTTTGAAAAACAAAACTCTGTCTTTCAGATTTTCAACAAATAATAGAATGCACGCTCCGCGAACATTCTATTATCATGAATACAAAAACCCCGGAAAAGCATATGCTTTCGGGGCGAAATCTCTTAGTATCCCGCGGTACCACCCGCATTGAAAAATGACGTCGTTCTCATCATTTTTCCGCTCTCTGTGCTTAACGCGCACCCACGTACTGACCTACTTTCGATCCGCTGCCGCTGTTTTTAAGATCAACCGCTCGTGCAAATTCCTGTTCAATCAGTCTGCTCCAGAGTGTTCCCTTGACCTTCTCTTTCAAACAGCGCTCTCAGTCGGTGACGCTGTATTCCTGTCGACGCCCAAAGATCAGAGTCTCTTTCATCGCTTTACTGTTTTAACGTTGTAACATTTATACCACATTGATTTCCGGTTTGCAATATTTTTTTACATTTTTTTTATTTTATACACCACTTTACAACTTTATAGATGACTCATATTTTGCGAAAATGCCTGCTTTAAGGCATTTATAACAGATGTTGATTTTATCTGGGTTTCGACTTTCTGTACGAAAGTGGCAAAAAATATCTGGCTGCGAATTCTTTCGCTTAAGGCAAATCTGAAATCCTGAACACTTTTATTTCTGTAGCCGGCAAATTTGTCATCGACATAAGGCAAAAGCTTCATTGAGGAATAGCTGATATTTATCAGATTGATCAGCATTTCGATTCCTTTGCGGCTGCGCACCGTGTAACTGCATAAAGACCAGAATGTTTTCTGCTCATAGTAACTTACTCAAACTTCGCACATAGATTTTAGCTATGCACCTTGAAAATTCAATACCTGGCAGTTATTCAGTTGTCAACGAATCATGAAAGCTTATCTCAGCCTATAATGAAAATAGGATACTGACTCCACTACTTTTTTCACTTCTCTTTTTGCCTTACAATAGTCTTAGGCAGGATTAAGTTTGATTGCACCTTGGAGGATCTGCACCCCGTTTGTCAACGTAAATGATTTGCCCTTGAGCACAGCATATTGTCGCACCTTTTATGAATAGCACGAGTAGCAAAGTCCGTATTATCTCGGGCAAATCTCCTGCCAATTCTATAGTAAAGGAGTTGTTCTGTATGAAAGACCTTCTGGAAATTTCCTGTGGACTGGATGTCCACAAAGAAAAAATTGTTGCATGTATCCTGACTGGTCCTCTGGGCAAGCCAACCCGTTCTGAAATCCGTGAGTTTTCTACATTGATTCCGGATATGATAGCATTACGGCATTGGATCGTTTCTAAAAACTGCCATCATGTAGCTATGGAAAGCACTGGTATCTATTGGATGCCGATTTATGAAATACTGGAGGATGCTTTCTCTGGTGATATTACCCTGCTTGTTGTAAATGCACGCCATATGAAAAATGTTCCTGGCAAAAAGACCGATATGCGGGATTCCGAATGGATTTCCACCTTGCTTCGCGCCGGACTTTGAACGGAAGTTTTATTCCCGAAAAAAGAATTCGGGAATTCCGCGATCTAAATCGTTACCGTAAGAGTGTCATCCGCGATATTACATCACAGAAGAACAGGATTGAGAAATTTTTACAAAGTTCCGGCTTCCGTCTATCATCCTTTATTTCTGATATTTTTGGCGCTTCGGGTAGAAACATCATTCTGCATTTAATTGAACATGGGCAGATTGATAAAACTGCTTTAGATTCTTGTCTCAAAACCAAGACCAGAAACCGTATTGATGAAATTCTCATGTCCGTGAACGGAACACTGTCAGAACACCAAAAGGCATTTTTAAGGATTCTCATGACTCATTACGATTCTTTAAAGAAACATCTTGCTGAAATTGAAACGAGTCTCGAGGAAGATATGGCTCCATTTGCCCTGCAGATTGAGCAGTTGAATAGCATCTATGGAATAAGCACAACTGCTTCCTGTGCAATTATTGCTGAAATCGGTATTGATATGAAGCCGTTTAAAACTGCGGAACACATCTGCTCATGGGCCGGTCTGTGCCCAGGTAATAACGAAAGTGTTGGAAAACGAAAAAGCACCTCTGTCACAAAAGGCAATCCTTACATAAAAAGTATGCTCTGCGAAATTGCCTGGGTGATTGCAGGGAAACGCAACACTTATCTTTCGGCATGGTACTGGAGAATCAAACAGAAAAAAGGAGCCAAAAAAGCGATTGTCGCACTTGCCCGAAAACTTCTTGTCATCATCTACACAATGTTAAAACAAGGAACTCTATTTGACGAATCCTGTTTTGAAACAAGACGTAAGCACTGTGAACAAAAACAGCTTTCTCGTTATATACGGGAATTGGAAAAGCATGGTTATCATGTGGAAGCTCAAAGCTAGCCTTTCTTAAATACGATCAATATCTCACTACAGGCAGCCAATACTGTGACTGCTTTATAGTGATGCTTTCATAATTGTTGAAAACATTTGTTGTCAAGGTTCAGTTTTTTGCTACGAGTTTTATTTTCGTAGCAATGTTCAGACCTTAAGCTGCTTGGAGTTTTGTTTTCAACAATGCAGGAAGTGCATCCATAAATGCATTCGCCAATTCATCGATTTTTTCGTCTGAAAGTTCAGTGTTATCTGAAAGCATTGTTCTGAACATTTGGAGCAGCATTTGAAAAGCCTGTATCCATGTGATATCAGACATTTCGTCAGAAAAGTATAAAAAAGCTCCCCAAGTGACCGGTTATCATTGGATTCCCGGCTTTCCAGTGACAGCATCATATATCGGGTGAAAACAACTGCGGTATGCGCAGTCATTGCATCATAGGACAGAGAATTGCATTCTCTGCTCAAGTTAAGGTAGCTTTTGCATACCTTGAAAAATACCTCTATATCCCAGCGTTTTCCATAAATCCGGATGATTTCATTTTCATCCAGATTTACATCTGTGGAAATGAGGCAGAGATATTCCTTGCGTTTGTTGCGATTGCGAACATAAACTACTTTGGCAGGAATCATGTCCCCATCCTTCACTACATCAACCATAACAGAAAGCAGATATTTTGATTTGCCTCGTCTCTTTTTATTTTTGTTGTAAATGGAAATTAAAGACATATCTTTACCATCGTAGCGAAAAAACATTTTTGGAGATTTTTTCACCATTCCGATTACATCAAAATCCATTCGCTTGACAGCATGAAGGGTGCTTGGAGATGAAAACCAGCTGTCAAAAAGAACATATTTTGCCGGAATTGCAGCTTTTTTAGCAGTTTCCAGAAGTGTAAGCATAGCATGGGTTCCCTTTTCCATAGACAGCTTTCTGCGTCTGTAACCAACGGTTCTTTTGTCTATCTCAGCCGCTTCATTGATACGATTCTTTTTGTTTTCTGTAGAAAGAAGAATGCTGTTTACCGGCAAAAATGTACTCCTATCTGACCAGCCTAAAGTAAGCATTCTAAATCCGAAGCGATATTTATGTTTTGCGTGGTCATAGACCTTTGCAAGAAGCTCTACCTTTTTAGAACGGTTACGTTCAAACATGGAATCGTCAATAATAAGAACATTGGCACGGTCTTCCGAATCCAGTGGAAGAATAGCGTTGTTTATGATTCTGGATGCAAGGATTGTAGTAAAACGCATCCAGTTAATTTGAACCATCTTCATGAAACGATACACGGTATCTTTTGCAAAATCAGGAGTATTTTTTCCTGTAAGCAGACTCATATACATACTTCTGTTGGAGAAAATCAGCAGAAACATGTATTGAAAAATCTCCGTTACTGGAGTGCCTTTCCTTTTATAGGCATTGGCAGCTTTCAAGGCTGAGGAAATATGAAACCTTGTGAAAAATCGTTTGATAGATTTAGAAATTTGCTTATCATTTTGAGTCGCTTGTGTTATACTTTTATCCATAGCATGAGCCTCCGGTTTGTAATTGTTTTTGGCAACTCAATTATATCAAAACCATTGGTTTCATGCTATTTTTATGCCAGTTATTATTGAATTTTCAAGGTGCATAGGCACATTTTAATGTGCGAAGTTTGAGTAACTTATTTCTATATTCCATCTGCATGAATAAAGAAAAAGTGGGATATATTGAAACCACTCACTGCCAGTCTGGTTCAATGGTGCTTTTCCTGCCATGCGCAGAAAATCTGCAGCTGTTCCGGAAATATGGTGCTGAAAAAGAGTCTTCTGGTACAAGAGTCTTTTTCAGGTGTGGTAACATAAGCGAGAACCTCCCTTGAGCCAAAAAGATTAGTCAGTACGCGTCTTACACCAATATAATAGCCATTGATTTTTTCATCTGACAGTGTGAAATCATCATTCGCTGATAAACGTTTTCCGTGTTTTGCAGGTCTGCCTTTCCTTCCTGTTGGTGCAGGAGCAAGATCATAAATGACAGAATCTGCTCTGGCATTTCCAATGAGATCAAGGTTCGGATACTCTTCGACAATGGATACAAGATTCTGCTTTGTATACCAGCTGTCACAAAGTATGATAACATTTTTCTGTGATGAAAATTCAGGCATGACCTGACGTACCATGGATGCAGCAAGCTCAAGCTTTGATTCTTTTTTCTGCCACATGCGGTATCCTAACGGCACCGCAAGTTTTGTACCATATTTGGAGATCATTGTATCATCAATGCAAAGAAACACCGGCTGTGATTTAAGCTGTTCTGGAATAAGGTGCAGTGCTATTTTGGCAGTTACATTCATAAATCTTGAATAATCAGCTTTGGCATAAGAGCAGGCATGATAAAAAGTATTCAGGGATTTTTCTGTTATCCCGGCAAGAAAATGCTGGTACAGGAATCCGATTGAATGAGCTGACTCCAGTGTTTACGAACTCTGATAAGGGCAAATACAAGGGCAAGAAAATTATATAAAACAGTATAACACAAAATAAAAGTGACATGGTGAACTGATTGAAATGCTTCTGATTTTTTGTAACAAATGATGTTTCAACAGACACTTATAACAAACCATTGTATATTTTTAAATCTTCATCCTTAAACACATTAAAGATTACCTTTTTGATTCTGTTGTCTTTGTCAAGATACTGCTTTACAGTGTTCGTCGCAATCTCGGCAGCCCGTTGCTGCGGAAAACGGAATACTCCTGTAGACAAACAACAAAATGCAATTGATTCTGCACCTGTATCAGCAGCAAGTCTTAGACACTCTCTGTAACAGCTTGCGAGCAGTTCTTCATCTTTTTTTGTGACTTTCCACTGTATAATTGGACCTACTGTATGAAGAATATATTTTGCCGGAAGATTATATCCTGATGTAATCTTTGCTTTTCCAGTTTCCTCTTCATGTCCCTGCTTTGTCATAATCTCATGCATTTTCAAACGCAGTTCAACTCCTGCATAAGTATGGATAAAATTGTCAATGCAGGCATGCATTGGCGAAAAGCAACCAAGCATCTGTGAATTGCACGCATTTACGATTGCGTCACATTTCAAAGTGGTAATATCGCCCTGCCAGATATATAATCTCGAATCGGATTTTACAGGTGCAAGCGTGTCAATATCTGTGATTCCACGGTCCCTATTTCTTTCCGTAAGATATTCGTCCTGTATTTTAAAAATTCTCGCTGACCGGTCTTGGCGGTCTGATATTCATAAGTGAGCGGAGCAGATTCTCCTGTCCCTGCTTATCCGTAGGATCCTCTGTCTGTCAAACCTTGCTTCTTCTTTTAAAAGATATTGAAGCAGATATTCTCTTCTTTCGTCCTGTGTCATAATACCTGCCCCTTTATATCTGTAATTGCCATTGCCATGTCACCACCGATACCGATTGCACGTTTTCCGAAACTTTCCGGAACCACTGCCTCATCCATATTCAGGCGTATCAGACTATAAGAGTTATTTTCACGCACCATTTTTCAAAAGGAAATCGTATAATAATCGGGGTGTTAAATCCAACTCCAAGTTCCAGAAGAACAACTTTTTTATTCCTATTTTGTTCCAGAAAATCCGCATACCTGTCAGCTGCCTTATGCCACGCTTCATCTTCCACAAAATAGTTATCGCAACGGAGATTCATCTCCATTCTACCTCCACATACAGGGCATTTTGGCACAAGTTCTGATGGAATCAGGCAGTCTTTCCTTGTTTCATCCATCTTTCTGAACAGTTCTTGTGCATCGTAGGTCTTTGGATGACAGGCTTTCTGACACTGTATTTTTCCATAATCACCCTGTGTCGCAAATATTCTGTTTTCATCAAATCCCGCTTTATAAAACTGATGATCCACATTGGTAGTCAGTACAAAATATTCTTTCCTTTTTACAATATCATAAAGCTCATTATAAAGTGGTAATGCAGGCAGATCAAACTGATTAACCAAAGCTGCTTTGGACCAGTAACCCCACTTTGCCTCTTCCGATGGGAAGGATAAAAACCAGCAGCATACATATCTGTCATGTAGCGACTGACATATTTTTCTATAAATTCCGCAAAATTATCTGTGAATCTATTTCCACCCATACTGATTCCTGCAGCTGTTGATGCACCAGCTCCCGCTCCGATCAGTACGCAATCGGCATCTCTTATATATTCCACTGCCCTGTCAATCTGATCTTCATATGCATCTTCCTGGAATACATAATCCCTTGCCGGAGTACTGCATAAAAAATTTTGCCAGTCAACATGCCCTTTTCTGATTTTCTTAAAGATCATAATTAACCTTGTATGATAATTAGGAAGTTAATTATCACATATTTCCTTTCTTTTAATATCGTGGTTCAATACAATTCAGATACTATGGACTTTTGATTTGTTTTCTGTAGCTTGACTACTCAACTGGAGTGTA
>ENA-OQDE01000296-OQDE01000296.1-human-gut-metagenome-genome-assembly--contig:-NODE-296-length-31634-cov-2.846129_pt1 | contig 31634 bp, 36 predicted proteins | sample MGYA00242768_ERZ504595 | MGnify/ENA primary metagenome ERZ504595 (study PRJEB26092, sample SAMD00036307) | human gut metagenome | host: Homo sapiens | study: EMG produced TPA metagenomics assembly of... | reverse complement strand
TGTCTCTGCAGCTGCCGCTATTACGACAGGTTTCTCTTCCGCAACAATGGCTTCTCCTTCCTCATCTTCTTTCACAACAACCGATTCGAGAGATTGTATAATCACGGGGGAATCCTCTTCAGACCCGGCAACTTCATCCTCCTCTTCCGCTGTCTCTTCCACAGCTGACGGAGAAATTTCCTGAACAGCATCCACCTCCTGCTGCAGTTCGTCCAAACGCCCCTGCATCCGTGTAATGCTCCGCTTCAACAGTTCAGACAAAGTCGGAGTCGGCTCCTTGGTAAATGAATCCATGAGATACTTCAACTCATGAACATCCAACTCAATATCTGTTAATAGCTTCTGTTTCATGTCAGTCCATTGTTTATACGGTGCGAATGTAGGAATAATTTATGCAATAACTTAAAATAATGGATAATTTAACAGTTCTTGCACATTGAATTGCTTACCTTTGTCCACATATTTATTTAATCAAGAAAACACAAAATCTCATGGTATTATTTTCAGAAGACCACATACAGGAGACTAGAAGAAGAGGCCGGATCGAAGTAATCTGCGGTTCTATGTTCTCCGGAAAGACAGAGGAATTGATTCGCAGAATGAAGAGAGCGAAATTCGCGAAACAACGTGTCGAGATATTCAAACCTGCTATCGACACCCGTTATTCAGAAGAAGACGTAGTCTCTCACGACAGCCATTCTATCGCCTCCACTCCCATCGATTCGTCAGCCAGCATTTTACTGTTTACTTCCGAGATAGATGTAGTAGGTATTGATGAAGCACAGTTCTTCGACAGTGGTTTGATTGATGTATGCAACCAGCTTGCCAACAATGGAATCCGTGTTATCATTGCAGGATTGGATATGGACTTCAAAGGAAATCCGTTCGGACCTATGCCACAATTGTGCGCCATTGCCGATGAAGTCTCCAAAGTTCATGCGATCTGTGTGAAATGTGGTCAGCTGGCTTCTTTCTCACATCGTACAGTCAAGAATGAGAAACAGGTTCTTTTAGGCGAAACAGCCGAATATGAGCCTCTGTGCAGGGAATGTTATCTCCGTGCACGAGGGGAGGATGAGCAGAAGTATAAACTTCTATAAAGAAACAGATTATGGAAAGGAAAAAGATAACATTCGACAGTTTTATACGCGGTTCCATCGGATGTGTGTTAGTTGTAGGAATATTAATGCTCGTGGAACGTCTTAGCGGAGTGTTATTGCCTTTCTTTATTGCGTGGCTGATAGCTTATATGGTCTATCCGTTAGTCAAATTCTTCCAGTATAAGCTACGATTAAAAAGCCGCATTATTTCCATCTTCTGTTCCTTATTCCTCATTACGGTTATCGGAGTCACTTTATTCTATCTGTTAGTGCCGCCGATGATTTCGGAAATAGGCAGAATGAACGACTTGCTAGTGACTTACCTCACCAATGGAGCCGGTAACAATGTGCCTAAGAATCTTTCTGAATTTATCCACGAGAACATTGATCTTCAGGCGTTGAACCGTGTATTAAGTGAGGAGAATATCCTGGCGGCAATCAAGGATACCGTCCCCAGAGTGTGGACTTTGCTTGCAGAATCTCTCAACATTCTATTCAGCATCCTTGCCTCCTTCATTATATTATTATATGTAATCTTTATATTATTGGATTACGAAGCGATAGCTGAAGGATGGTTGCATCTGCTACCCAATAAATACCGTACGTTTGCCTCCAACCTGGTTCACGACGTACAGGATGGTATGAACAGATATTTCCGTGGACAGGCTTTGGTTGCTTTCTGCGTAGGTATTCTTTTCAGCATCGGTTTCCTGATTATCGATTTCCCCATGGCTATCGCTCTGGGACTTTTCATCGGAGCATTGAATATGGTTCCCTACTTGCAAATCATTGGTTTCCTTCCCACCATTTTATTGGCAATCCTCAAAGCTGCCGACACCGGACAGAACTTCTGGATTATCATTGCATGTGCATTAGCCGTCTTTGCAATCGTACAAATCATACAGGATACCTTCCTTGTCCCCAAAATCATGGGAAAGATTACCGGACTGAATCCTGCCATCATCCTTTTATCTCTTTCTATCTGGGGTTCATTAATGGGAATGCTCGGCATGATTATCGCCTTGCCACTAACAACTTTGATGCTCTCCTACTACCAACGCTTTATTATCAACAAAGAAAAAATAAAATATGATGAAGTAGAAACTACTGATAATCAAGAAACAAGCCACAACGAGGAAAAATAATTGAAACTTTTTTCTACGTAATGCTTGCAAATTAAATAAAAGTAACTACCTTTGCACCCGCAATCAGGAAATAACTGATTCGCAAATAAGGATTGATTCGCTAGCTCAGCAGGTAGAGCACAACACTTTTAATGTTGGGGTCCTGGGTTCGAGCCCCAGGCGGATCACCAAAAACAAGATTAAGCCTCTGATTTTCAGGGGCTTTTCTTCTTATCCAAAGGCCTTATTCCCATTCTACTCTCCATTAAATATGAACAACAGAAAAAATTATATAGTCTACCTACAACAATCAGCCATGAAGCAGGAATGTCAAGACCCGAAGTAGAGGTACAAAAAAAATTATACAGACTTACTCGACAGACAGAAACTGATTACTGAAGATAACCATTCCTCAGCCAATAAAAAGAAAAGCAATACACGCCACAACTTATTTTGCACAACTTGTTTGGAAAATAAAATATTTTTTCCTTACCTTTGTATTAGGATTTATTTCAAATCTTAATAAAAATAGAGCGTTAAGGCATTATCCAAGTTCAGGAAATCCCCAATTTCAAGACAACAACTGGATAATACATTGGACGCTCCACGTACTATTTATATATTAAAGTGTTATATATATAGGCGTGGGGCTTTGTGTATTATATGTTGTTGAGTATGGGGATAATTCTGAACGGTAATACCAAAGTTCCCACGCTTAACTTTATATATAAACACAGCTCCAGGGAACAGAGTTGACTAGAAGATAAACATTATGAAAGCAACTTGTTCTAAAAGTAAGACGACTGTCTCGGCCGGTTTCTGTTCTTCGTTTGTTACTGTCTTTAGTGAAATTCTTATTCTGTTTATTTCCATTCCTGTTTTTTTCAAGACACACAATCACTATCTTACAAATTACATGCCAACATATTTTTCTGAGACCTTCCTCCATGATAGCCAATAATAGCGGTTCCTCTCACCATACAGAAAAAGACCTTTGGTTACAAGTTCTCGCTTTGGCAAAGGAAATACAGGACTGTAAGTCTTATCTGTATCCTAAGACCTTGGAATCTATATATGATAATATTGTAAGAATAGAAAAATTGTTGGATATTTTGTTGATTATCACTCGTAGAAGTGACAAATAGACATTATTATTCCGCCTTATGCGACAATTTGTCCAATGTAGTAAAAATGTCGTATCATTAAACTATCGTTAAAAGTTTTATTTTTATAGATTACCTCTATGAAATGGAATTTTTATATACCAAGAAACGTACGCAATCAGTTATGTAACCTTAATGTTCAGAATAATGATAGATAAACGAATAGAAAGTACCATGAATGAATTGATCAACGCAGAAATATGGTCAACCAACTTATACCTGTCTTTACAGGTTTATTTTGAAAGTGAACAACTCCCGATACTGAGCTCCTGGCTAAATACCCAGGCTCAGGATAATATGAACAAAGTCTATCAAATGATGAGCTGGATATATCATAATGGAGGATGCGTTGCAATTAATGAGATAAAACGGGATGTGCAAAAATGGCAAGCTCCATTAAGTGCCTTAAACGAATTGATTGAACATGAACGATATATGTCCCGCCTAGTCTCCATACTCCTCATACTATGCCGAAACGTGGATGCGTCCTCTAATTCTTTCATCAACAGGCTGTATTCAGACCGGATATATCTAAGTACGGCCCTTTTGGAATTATTACGTATTCTTGCCCAAGAAAATGTGCGGAGACTACCTTATTTCTAACAGTATGTCCCTCCATTTAACATCTCATAATATTAAAGATTATATAACCTTGTATGGTCTACTTTTTGCAACATAATAAACAATAATAAAATAGATCATGAATATTTTATTAATGGGATAACCCGGTTTTATCGACATTCTGGGACAAGTTTATGCTTGTTTCAAGATAAGAGAGAATATTAAATTATTATTAACTCTAAAAATTTAAATCATTATGAGTGAGAAATTACAAAATGCTTTGAATGAACAAATCACAGCAGAATTATGGTCTGCCAACTTGTATCTGTCTATGTCTTTCTATCTAAAAAAAGAAGGTTTTTCAGGTATGGCCAACTGGATGCGGAAACAATCTGCAAAAGAAGTGGGACATGCGTGCACCATTGCCGAGTATATGGTTAAACGTGAGGCGACACCGAAGTAGACAAAGTGGATGTAGTTCCACAAGGATGGGGAAATTCTTTGGAAGTTTTTGAACATGCCTTGGAACATGAAAAGCATATCTCCAAGTTGATTGACGAATTGGTATACTTAGCTTCAGAAGAAAAGGATAATGCCACACAGGATTTTCTGTGGAAATTTGTCCGGGAACAAGTAGAGGAAGAAGCCGGTGTACAGAATATTGTAAACCTGTTAAAGAAAGCCGGAGATAGTGGTATCCTTTTCATAGATGCTAAATTGGATGGATGCAAATAATAAACCTGAATAGTTAAAAGATAAATGATATGAGCAAAACAGTAGATATATTAGGTGGGCAGGCTGAATACTACCTAAACCATACATGCAAGACAATAGATAAACAACTGATTCATATTCCGGGTCCGGATATAGTAGATAAGGTATGGATAAATTCGGACAGAAACATTCGGACATTGGAGAGTTTGCAAACTTTATATGGACATGGACGTTTAGCGAATACCGGCTATGTATCCATCCTACCTGTAGACCAGGGTATAGAGCATTCTGCTGGGGCATCTTTCGCTCCCAATCCACTTTATTTTGATCCGGAGAACATCGTAAAATTGGCTATTGAAGGAGGATGTAATGCCGTAGCATCTACATTCGGCGTATTAGGCGCCGTAGCACGGAAATACGCCCATAAAATTCCATTCATCGTCAAATTGAATCATAACGAACTGCTTACTTATCCGAATAGCTATGACCAAGTAATGTTCGGTACAATAAAAGAAGCATGGAATATGGGCGCCATAGCAGTTGGAGCCACTATTTATTTCGGTTCGGAGCAAAGTCGCCGCCAAATAGTGGAAGTATCGCAAGCTTTTGAATATGCTCATGAACTGGGAATGGCTACCATTTTATGGTGTTATTTGAGAAACAGCGGTTTTAAGAAAGACGGAACCGACTATCACGCTGCAGCCGACCTGACAGGCCAAGCCAACCATATCGGAGTAACGATCAAGGCTGACATCGTAAAACAAAAACTTCCGTCCAATAATGGTGGCTTCAAAGCCATCGGCTTCGGAAAAACAAATGAGCGCATGTATACAGAGCTGACAACTGACCACCCGATAGACCTTTGCCGTTATCAGGTAGCTAACGGCTATATGGGACGCGTCGGACTAATCAACTCGGGTGGTGAATCTCATGGAGAATCCGACCTGCATGATGCTGTTGTTACAGCAGTAGTGAACAAACGTGCTGGCGGTATGGGGTTGATTAGTGGTCGGAAAGCCTTCCAAAAACCAATGAAAGATGGGGTCCAGCTATTGAGCACCATACAGGATGTATATTTGGATTCTTCAATAACCATTGCATAAAGACAGGTCGTCCATGAAAAGAATAGTATTATTACGTCATGGTGAGAGCCTATGGAACCAAGAAAACCGCTTCACCGGGTGGACAGATGTTGATTTAAGTGAAAAAGGCGTTGTAGAAGCTGCAAAGCAGGCGATACATTACGAGAAGCCGGATTTTCTTTTGAGATTGCCTACACTTCTTACTTAAAACGTGCTATAAAAACGCTGGACTACGTTCTGGACCGCCTGAATGAGAGCTGGATTCCCGTCGAAAAGACATGGAGGTTGAATGAGAAACATTACGGCATACTTCAGGGACTTAACAAAAGTGAGACGGCTGCCCAATATGGTGAAGAACAAGTACACACCTGGCGGAGAAGTTATGATATAGCTCCTGCAGCATTGGGAGAGGACGATTCGCGCAATCCGAGTAAAGACATACGTTATGCAGATGTCCCGGATATGGAACTTCCACGTACGGAATCCTTGAAAGATGCCATTGAGCGTGTAATGCCTTATTGGAAATGCATCATCTTTCCCACATTGACATGTAAGGATAACCTGCTGGTAGTTGCCCATGGCAACAGCCTGCGTGGAATCATCAAGCATCTCAAGGAAATATCCGATACAGACATTTCCAACCTGAACCTGCCTACAGCAGTTCCTTACGTTTTTGAATTCGACAACCGGCTGGCTCTTGTCAAAGACTATTTTCTCGGTGATCCGGAAGAGATACGTAAACGGACGGAAGCTGTAGCAAAACAAGGAATGACTAAACAATAAAAGTTCTGTCAAGCAGCCAGACATATTTTCTAAACTTTAATTATTAACTAAAAAAGGAGGTAAAAATGGTACCTACAAAAATGAACCAGAATTGGTTACCAAGTATTTTTAATGATTTCTTTAACAATGAGTGGATGATGAAGGCAAATGCAACAGCCCCCGCTATTAATGTAATTGAAAATGAAAAGGACTATAAAATCCAATTGGCAGCTCCGGGAATGACAAAAAATGACTTCACCGTTAATGTGGATGAAAACAACAATCTAGTAATCTGCATGGAAAAGAAGGAAGAGAAGAATGAGGAGAAAAAAGACAAAAAATACCTACGCCGTGAATTCTCTTATTCCAAATTCCAACAAAGTATCATACTGCCGGACAATGTTGAAAAAGATAAGATTACAGCCAAGGTAGAACATGGGATTCTGTCTATAGATATTCCCAAAACAGTGGACAAAGAAGTTCAGAAGATAACCAGAACTATTGATATCAAATAAGATATCTTAGCTAAACTTTACCCAAGGCGTTCCTTATATTTAGGGGGATGCCTTGATATAAACCTTTGAACCTCAAATCACTATAATGAAAACATTCAATTTTGATGAAGCATTAATAGCTCTGCAAAGTGATCTGCTAGGTTTTGCATATAAATTGACAGCTGACAAACACGATGCTGAGGATTTATTGCAGGAAACAATGTTGAAAGCTCTGGATAATAAGGATAAATTTGATCCTGGAACAAATTTTAAAGGCTGGATGTATATCATTATGCGTAACGCTTTTATAAATAACTACCGGATAAAAAAAAGCCAGGGAGACTTATATATATTATCCGAACCCGACTATCATTCCTGCTAAGAGATGACTCTTTTGCTTTCATAGACAATAGTCAAGATGCCAAGGAGATAAGGCAGCCCTTAAAACACTACCTAAAGAACATTACAACGCTTTTATGTTGTATATATCCGGATTCAAATATCGGGAAATAGCTCAAGAAACAGGAGTGTCGCTAGGTACAATAAAAAGCCGTATCTTTCATAGTAGGAAAAATTAAAGCAGTTACTTTCTGATTTGTCTAATAATTGTATAAAATGAATTATGAATAACAAGTATATTGGAATCCTACTTCCGGAGGGGATGCGTCAGGAATGAATGCAGCGATCCGCGCCGTAACCCGTACCGCCATCTTCAACGGCTTTAAAATAAAGGGAATTTATAGGGGATACGAAGGACTGATTGCCGGTGAAGTAAAGGAACTCACAACAGAAGACGTGAGCAGTATTATTCAAAGGGGAGGTACTATACTGAAAACAGCGCGTTCCGAAGCTTTTACCACTCTGGAAGGACGTAAGAAAGCCTATGAAGTTATACAAAAAGAAAATATCAGTGCACTGATTATTATCGGTGGAGACGGTTCTCTGACGGGAGCCCGTATCTTTGCCGAAGAGTATAACGTGACATGTATAGGACTACCCGGTACGATTGACAATGATTTATATGGTACTGATTTCACCATAGGATACGACACGGCATTAAATACAATTGTTGAATGTGTGGATAAAATAAGAGACACCGCAACCTCACACGACCGCATTTTCTTTGTCGAGGTGATGGGACGTGATGCGGGCTTCCTGGCCCAGAACAGTGCGATTGCTTCAGGGGCTGAAGCAGCCATTATTCCGGAGGACAAAACGGATGTGGACCAGTTGGAGATATTTATCGGACGTGGATTCAGAAAAACAAAAAACAGCAGTATCGTCATTGTGACCGAAAGTCCCCAAAATAAAAATGGAGGTGCCATGTACTATGCCGACCGGGTAAAAAAGGAATATCCTGAATATGATGTAAGAGTTTCCATTCTGGGACATCTGCAACGCGGTGGGGCTCCAAGTGCCAACGACCGTATACTGGCAAGCCGATTAGGAGAAGCAGCCATCCAGGCTCTGATGGAAGACCAACAGAATGTGATGATAGGCATACGGAACAATGAAATTGTCTATGTTCCTTTTGCACAAGCAATCAAAAATGACAAGCCTATTGACAAAAGCCTGATTCGGGTACTTAACGAGCTGTCCATATAAAGTTATTAATTCACCACTGCTTGGAAAGACACTCCGGGAGCAGACATACCGGACTGTATCATCATCGGGAAACTACAAAGTTTTATCCGGTATGGATAATGCCCTATTATAAAATAAAACAAGGAAATATAAACCATTTAATGTACAATGTTATGGAATATCCAAGTTATAATGTAAACACTCCTCAATGGAGGGAAATTACAGTCGGTTCACATCTTCCCATGGAATTGGGAAACTTGCGGAAATAGCACGTAATCTATGGTGGACATGGAATGATGACGCCAAAGTATGTATTGCGACCTAGATCCGGAGCTTTGGGAAGAAACGGAGCAAAATCCGATATTGTTCCTGGAGCGGATGAATTATGAGAAGCTGGTAACACTGGCACATGATGAGTTTTTTATCCGCAAGATGAATACCGTCTATACTGCTTTCAAGGAATACATTAATGTAGTTCCGGATCATAAACGTCCATCAGTAGCTTATTTCAGTATGGAATACGGCTTAGACAAGGTCCTCAAAATATATTCCGGTGGTCTTGGAATACTTGCGGGCGATTACCTGAAAGAGGCATCAGACAGCAACGTTGATCTTTGTGCCGTAGGACTGTTGTACCGTTATGGCTACTTTGACCAGTCTCTTTCCATGGACGGGCAGCAGATTGCCAATTATGAAGCACAGAATTTCGGACAGCTCCCAATCGAAAAAGTGATGCAACCAGATGGAAAACAGCTGGTAATCCACATTCCCTACGCCGACAGCTTTATTGTACATGCCAATGTCTGGAGAGTCAATGTAGGAAGAATCCCCCTTTATCTACTGGACACGGACAATGAACTCAATAGCGAGTTTGACCGTCCAATTACCCACCATCTGTATGGCGGTGACTGGGAGAACCGGCTGAAACAGGAGATTTTACTCGGTATAGGCGGCATGATGACACTGAAAGCTTTGGGTATAGAAAAAGACGTATATCACTGCAATGAAGGCCATGCCGCATTAATCAACATTCAGCGGTTATGTGATTATATAGCCGGTGGTCTGGATTTCGGCCAAGCGATGGAATTAGTACGCGCTTCTTCTCTTTATACCGTACATACACCTGTACCCGCCGGCCATGATTATTTTGACGAGGGACTTTTCAACAAATACATGAAAGGGTATCCCGACAAACTGGGCATAACCTGGAATAACCTGATGGATCTCGGACGCCATAATCCGGGAGACAAAGGAGAACGTTTCTGTATGTCTGTATTCGCCTGTAAAACCAGCCAGGAAGTAAACGGAGTCAGCCTGTTGCATAAAACTGTGTCACAGGAAATGTTCGCTCCTATCTGGAAAGGCTACTTCCCGGAAGAGAATCATGTGGGCTATGTGACTAATGGCGTACATTTCCCTACTTGGTGCGCCACCGAATGGGAAAAGCTTTTCAAAGACAATTTTGATGAGAGCTTTATTCATGACCAGTCCAATCAAAAAATCTGGGAAGCTGTCTACGACATTCCGGACGAAGAAATATGGAATACCCGCCTGAAACTAAAACCAACTGATAGATTATATCAAAAGAAAATGCAGCAAAGACTGGCTTAGAAGCCAGATCGATCCGTCATTAACCATTTCCATTTTTGAGAAGTTTAACCCGAATGCCCTTCTGATTGGTTTCGGACGACGTTTTGCTACATATAAAAGGGCGCATCTTTTGTTTACCGATATCGACCGCCTGGCTAAAATAGTGAACAATCCGAAATATCCGGTACAATTCATCTTTACAGGGAAGGCTCATCCCAGTGACGGTGCCGGCCAGGACTAATCAGGCAGATTGTGGAAATATCCCGGCGTCCTGAATTCCTAGGTAAAATCATATTTCTTGAAAACTATGATATGGATCTGGCAAGACATCTTATCGCAGGGTGGATATCTGGCTGAACACTCCCACACGTCTGGCCGAAGCCTCAGGCACATCAGGGGAAAAGGCACTGATGAACGGTGTACTTAATTTCTCAGTGTTGGATGGTTGGTGGTATGAAGGCTATTGTAAGGATGCAGGATGGGCGCTGACCGACAAAAGTATCTACCAGAATGAACAATATCAGAACCAGCTGGACGCCGAAGCAATTTACTATCTATTGGAGCATGACATTCTTCCTGCATATTATGAACATGGAGATAAGGAGTATTCGGAAAACTGGATTAAGTACATCAAGAATTCAATCGCACAAATAGCTCCCCGTTTTACCATGAAAAGGCAACTGGACGATTACTATGAGAAATTCTATATCAAACTGTCGGAGCATTTCCACATTCTCTCTGCTGACAATAATGCAAAAGCCAAAATGATATCTGACTGGAAAACCGCTGTCCGAAACAGGTGGGATTCCATTGAAATCAAATCCATAAAAGCCGGAAACGGGTTGGATGCGACAATCGAAGCCGGAAAGGAATATGAAGTAACAGTTGTTGTCGATGAGAAAGGTCTGGATGATGCAATTGGAATTGAATTGGTCATTATTCAGCATGAAAGTGGTCAAGATCATATCTATGAAGTCATACCTCTTCCACTAGTTTCCAAAGACGGGAATCTATATACCTTCAAGGGGACATCTCAAATTTTTAATGCCGGAAGTTTCAAACAGGTTTCCGCATGTATCCCAAAAATAATCTATTACCACATAGACAAGATTTTTGTTACGTCCGATGGTTTTAAAAAAAAGGGAGGTGTGTCATAATGAATAATAAAACGCAAATTATCGCAGAAATAATTTCATAAATCGTTGATTAATATATAAATATAATTGAAATAATCTGCGATAATTTGCGTTAATCTGCGTTTTGACACACTCCGCTTTTATACATGACAAGTTTCAAAGGTTATTCAATAAAAGATAAAGAACAATGAAACCGAACATTATTCTTATGAATTTCACTCATGTCTATGAGCAGGAAAGATTTATAAACGACATCCATTTCCAGTGGATAGATTGTACCGACCTAAACGGAACCAACTGCTACTGTGATGCAGAAGCAGCCAAAGTCATTAGACAAAGAATGGCCCCCTACTTACCTGAAGGAATACATTTCATTGATTCCGGTAACTATCATTATATCAGTAAATTTTGGACGGATAAAATAAAGACCCCATTCTCACTAGTTGTCTTTGATCATCATCCAGATATGCAACCTTCCTTATTTGACAATCTAATGTCATGCGGATGTTGGGTGAAAAAAGTATTGGATACAAATCCTTATCTTCAAAAAGTATGTATCGTCGGTGCTGCTGAAAAGTTGATCAAAGCACTGCATCCCAATTATGGAGAAAAATTAAGTTTTATAGCGAAACAGAACTTTCTCACGAAGAAGGATGGAACAGATTCTCTCATGAACATCTGAATGAGCCTGTCTATATATCAGTGGACAAAGATGTATTGGACATAAAATCAGCAGTAACCAATTGGGATCAGGGTTCCCTATCACTGACCGAATTGGAGAAACTCCTCTCCATCATTCTAAAAAAAGAAGAAATTATCGGAGTAGATATCTGCGGTGAATGTTCCAGTTCTTTGGATGTTTTCCAAAAAAACAGAGAACTTTCAATTAACAGTAAGGCCAATAAGGAACTATTAAATCTATTCCTGTCCAATCAAAACGAGATTCATCCCCTATAAGTAAATCATTAACATAGTCATGAATATTATGCTTAGCACAATAATTAGTGAATTGACCGTACATGATAATTCCACATCTCTTTACACTTTTCTAATTCTCCATCTCTTAATATTGCTATTTTCAATAGAAGGTTGTACTTTTGTCATCATTTTATCAGTCAATCTTTTATACAAATGGTCTTTATACACAATTTATTACTTATTCTGGGACGTGGAATAGGACAAGTGATGTTTCAGAATAATGCGTTATCCGGATTATTCATGCTAATTGGAATATTTCTAAACTCATGGCAAATGGGAATACTAGCAGTCTGCGGTAATATAATAAGTACACTGACAGCCCATTTTTCGGGATATAAGTATGATGATATTAAAAATGGATTATACGGATTTAATGGAACTTTAGTAGGTATAGCAGTTGGCGTATTTCTACAATTATCGGTAGGAAGTTTAATCATGTTGATTATCGCTTCGGCCCTTTCCACATGGATTGCCTATTTTTTTAATCAGCAACGTTTAATTCCTGGCTTTACTGCTCCTTTCATTCTTGCTGTATGGGGAATGTTGGGAGTTTGCAGCTGGCTTATACCAGATTTACTATCAGTTCCTATACGGTTATTGATACCACACAGAATATTAATTATTTCCAAGCCTTCTGCTTAGGTATAGGGCAAGTCATGTTTCAGGGAAATACAATTCTATCCGGATTATGTTTCCTTATAGGCATTTTGATTAATTCTCGAAAGGCAAGTCTCTATACTATCTTGGGAGCACTTCTTCCTATTCCCCTAGCCATTTTACTTGAAGTGGATGCTACAGACTTAAATGCCGGATTAATGGGCTATAATGGGGTATTATGTGCAATAGCTTTAGGAGGAACGGGCTGGAAAAGTGGCGTATGGGCAGGATGCTCTGTCTTACTGTCCACCGTATTACAGATTCTAGGAATGAGTTTGGGTATCACTACCTTAACCGCTCCCTTTGTTATATCTGTATGGATCATACTAATGATACAAAAAGTAATAAGAACGCAGAATAACTAAATTAGTCTTCAAATAAAAGTTTGTGATATTTTTTTCAAAGAAAAAGATAAAAGATATCATCTTGTCACCCGAAATATTTGCTTTTGTATTATGAATACTACACCATAATGCAGTAAACTTAAAAATAGCATCCAAACTCCTTGAATTAAAAAGAGTTTGGATACCTCAACATTTACAGTAAAAAATATTATTTATAAAGTCTCAATCAGATCTTAGTTATGCTTACAACATAAAGGTGATAACTACCCATATAAACAACAGACAGAAGTGTATCACATAATTATGATAACATCATCTCATATCTTTTCACCCACAATCAGCAACAGTTTTTCATTTTCCCCTCTTAAAAACTTTATTTCTTCTTTCAACCAATCTATTTCCTTGTTTTTTGAGGAAATCAATTCAGCTATCATTGTATCAGGAATATAACTACTACTGATAAAATTCAATATCTTGGAGATATTTATTTCTTCTCTTTTTTTAAAGTTTCAAATTGTTCCTTTTGTTTATCCAACAGCTTTTCGAAAATCTCAATTACCTGTTCAACAGGAAAACTATTAAAGGTCTGATTATTGCCTGTATTACTGACAGCACTTTTAACACCACAATTCTCGTAGAAGTTATTCGTATTATACAGGATTGTCTCTTCATTAAAACTCTTCAGCCCATCTACAGTAACGCCTAGTGCTGAAGCAATCTCACCTAACCGTTCATCGTCAAACTTCTCTGTTTGTTCTATTTTCGAAACAGCCTGTTTCGTTATACCTAACAAATCACCGAGTTCCGCTTGAGTCATTCCCCGAAGCCGACGCACCCGTTCAATTTTTCTTCCCAGATGAATTGTATTTGTGTACTTTTCCGTTTCCATATTCCAGTCTGTTGATTATTTTCCCTGCTTTATGCACTCTCTTAGAATCTCTATTTTCTCTTGTTCACTTTTCAACAAGCGTTCATACAGTTCAACCACCTTTTCAATAGGATTAATCTGTTGGTTATGAGCATAAACAGTAGCAATTGCTCCCGGAGAAATGGTAGCATCTTTATAATTATTAATATTACAAATGGCTTTTTCAACATCAAAATCCTTGATGACATCAGTAGATATTCCCAAGACTTCAGCTATTTTTGTCAACAGTCCGTCTTCTATTTCATCTTGTTTCTCTATTTTCGAGATCTCCTGCTGACTAACACCCAGATCAGAAGCCAACGCTTCCTGTTTCATACCCAGATACACACGGATTCTTTGCAGATTGCGACCGACATGCCTTTGATTCACCTTGTCTTTTACTTTAATATCCATATCATTGTTGCTTTAGTAAATACATTGAGACAAAGATAATGAAAATAAAATTCGCAACTACATATCGCCCTTTGAAAAAGACAGCTTTCTATCTGTTTCTCTTTTAAATATAACCTAATTAGATCTATTTTATCCCAGTCTTTATCATTTTATCTACTTCTAAAACTTTACTACCGTAAAGTTTACGACGGGTAAAGGTTTAATCAACAACAATATTACTTTATAAAATCAAATATACAACAGGTAGTAAGAAACAACTCAGTCTGATAAAAGTCAACTCTATATTTTTCAATCCCCAGTTCTATATGCATAATTTTGCCCTGTCAGTTTTTAGCTGACATGAATCGTGGCGCCACATTTAAAACAGTGCAGAAGGATGTGCAATTGACATTCTGAACAATTATCATTTAACCAATAAAATCTAATAGCCTATGGGGTAAGTAAAATCATTACAATCGAAACATAGCTTTAAATCATCCGGAAATTTAGCTATCCAAAAACAAATTAGTAAACATACAATTAAACAAAAAGCATGAAATCATTTTCTGATAAAACAAACATAGGGGAGAATAATCCCCTAAAGACTGTTTATAGAATGAATTTTTACCTATTATTCCTATTAATAGGTTCATTATCGATACTTGGATCAACACGGGCTTATTGCCAACAGAGCAGAACGATCTCGGGTGTAGTGAAAAACTCTCAAGGAGAGACGATTATCGGAGCGAATATCGTTGAAAAAGGTACCAGTAACGGGACAATTACGAATGTAGACGGACTATTCACACTGCGCGTATCGCCCAATGCAATATTAAAGGTATCTTATATGGGATACACGGAACAGGAAGTCAATACACGCAACAAGAACAAGCTGGAAATCATACTGACGGAAGATGCCAGACTGATTGATGAAGTAGTGGTGGTAGGATACGGATCGGTCAAAAAACGGGATTTGACGGGGGCGGTAACCTCCGTCAAAAGTGCGGAAGTACTGGCCGCTCCTACCAATAATGTGATGGAAGCCCTTCAAGGCAAGATACCCGGAATGGATATCACCAAAACTTCGGGACAGGTAGGAGGTGATGTCACTATCCTGTTACGTGGTTCACGATCTATCTATGGCAGCAACGAACCGTTGTTTATTATCGATGGAATCCCCGGCAGCTATAGCCAGGTCAGCCCGTCGGACATCGAGAGTGTAGATGTATTGAAAGATGCTTCTTCCACCGCCATTTATGGTTCTGCAGGAGCAAACGGTGTTGTCATCATCACCACAAAAAGAGGAAAAGAGGGAAAAGCGACCGTAAACTTCGATGCTTATTACGGATTCAGCGGTTCACCTAACTACAGGCATGGAATGACGCGGGATGAATGGGTCACCTACCAGCAAGAAGCCTATAAATATAAAAACGGTGACTATCCTACCGATATGTCCGCCCTACTGGGGAAACAGGATTTTATAGATGCATACAACGACGGCAAATGGATAGACTGGATAGATGAAGTGTCGGGCAACACGGCTACCACACAGAAATACAGTCTTTCGGTCAGCAGTGGCACTGAAAAGACAAAATTATTTGCTTCGACTTCCTACAATCGGGAAGAAGGTTTACTTAATAACGAAAATCTGAACAGATATTCGTTACGCCTCAACCTGGATCAACAGATATTTTCATGGGCAAAGGTGGGCTTTACCTCCAATTTAGTCTACCGGGACTTGAACTCCGGTGTGAAAAACACATTCACCAAATCTCTCTCCGCCATCCGCTGGGTGATGCTTATACCGAAGAAGGGGAGATCAATCACGAATACATCACGGGACAATATTCCCCGATGAGTGATTTCATAGAGAATCAGTATGTAGACAACACACGTTCCACCTATCTGAACATGAGTGGCTATGTCGAACTAACTCCCATCAAAGACCTGACTTTTACCAGTCGTGTCAATGGTACTTTGAATCACTCACGCCACGGGCAATACTGGGGAGAGAAGTGCAATGCCAACCGTCCGTCTTATGCAGTTCACCGCATGCTTCCATCACCAACAACAATGCCTGGAATTACACTTGGGAGAATATTCTCGCTTACAACACAACCATCGCAAAAGACCATAATCTGGGAGGTTCACTGATTACTTCCTGGAATAAGAACCAGTCGGAAAGTAGCATGGCTGCCGCCAGCGGTCAGATGGTAGATCAATGGTCTTTCTGGCGACTGACATCGGGCACTTCCCAACATGTGGAATCCGACTTCGCACAGACACAGAAAATGTCTTTTGCCTTCCGTCTGAACTATTCATACAAAGGCAAATACCTGTTTAATTTCTCTACCCGTTGGACGGTGTTTCACAATTTTCTACCGGACATAAATGGGATGCTTTCCCCGCAGGTGCACTGGCGTGGAGAATATCAGACGAGGCATTTATGGAAAAGACACGTAGTTGGCTAGACAACCTGAAGTTGAGAGTGAGCTACGGTATCACGGGTAACTCGGGAGAACCACCGCATACAGTACACAACACAAGCATACGTATATGCCGCTTCGGGAATTTCCATTAATGGGAAGATTGTTCCTTTCACGCAATACTCCGGTACCTACGGTAGTTCCGATCTCGGCTGGGAGAAGTCATACAACTGGAATGTGGGGTTGGATTTCGGTATCCTAAACGGTCGCATTGACGGATCGTAGAATGGTTCAAGACAACCACCAAAGGATTATTATTCAAACGTACATTGCCCATCACCAGCGGTCTGACCGGATGGGGATCGCCTCTGGCTATCTGGCAGAACATCGCCCAGACCAGTAACCAAGGCGTGGAAGCAACGATCACTTCGCACAACATACGGAATAAAGATTTCACCTGGAATACCACTTTATCCGTCACCTGGAACAAGGAACAAATAGACGATCTGCCTGACGGTGATCTGATCGCCGAAAACCTGTTTGTCGGTGAACCGATTAAAGCTATTTACGGATATAAATATACCGGAATTTGGGGAACCGATACTCCACAGGAAACATTGGATGCCTACGGCGTAAAACCCGGATTCATCAAGATAGAAACCTTAGACCAGAAAGGCGATGAAGGTGTGCATAAATACAGTACGGAAGACCGGCAAATTCTAGGACATTCCAATCCGGACTGGATCATCGGACTCAGCAACTCCTTCACCTACAAGAATTTTGATTTATCCGTCTTTGCCATGGCACGTTACGGACAGACAATCAACAGTGACCTGCTCGGTTATTATACCGCCGAACAGAGCGTAACCAAGAATCAACTGGCAGGCGTAGACTACTGGACAGAGGATAATCAAGGAGCCTATTTCCCCCGTCCCGGAACGGGAGACGAACAAAAAACCGTATATCCTTCATTAAGAGTGCGCGACGGCTCCTTCATTAAGATTAAAAATATCACGCTGGGATATACACTACCCGTCAATATTTCCCGCAAAGTTTTAATGGAGAAATGCCGTATTTATGCCACAGCCTACAATCCGTTCATCTTTGTAAAAGATAAGCAGTTGAAAGATACTGATCCCGAAACCAACGGTTCGGATGCATTTCCTACCTACCGGCAATTTGTTTTTGGCGTTAATTTGACATTCTAACAAAAGATTATAATCATGAAAAGGATATATATAAAATTCATATTTTGCAGTGTGCTGTTCTCGGCCTTATCTCTACATTCCTGCACCTTGGAGGAATACAACCCGGGCGCATTTACCAAAGAGGCTTTGGCTACTTCCATCGATGGATATGAAACCCTGATTAACCAGTGTTATTTTGCTATGGAAAGGTTTTACTACGGTTCTGCGGACTGGATGTCACTGACTGAAGGCGACACCGATCTTTGGACGTATAAAGCCAACGAATCAACAAGTTACACACAGTGGTTCTGGTTTTTCGCAGGAACATCACCCAATACGACTTACACCAATAATTGGTGGAACGGGACATACGACGGTGTGGGAGCCTGTAACGAAGCTATCGCATTAGGAGACAAACCTCCCTACACCACGGAAGAGGAGCGGAATGCCAAGATTGCGGAAGCCCGTTTTCTTAGAGCTGTCTATTATTTCAATGCAGTGGAACAATTCGGAGCAGTGACGATGCTCACAGAACCGATAACAGCGGAAACACTGACTTACTCCCCCACCCGCACCGATCCGATGACTATCTATCAGGAAGTAATCCTGCCCGATTTAAGATTCGCATCCGAATGGTTGCCAACAGGTACGCATGCAACTACTACCACCCCGACGAAGAAAGCCGCTCTCGGTTTCTGGCTAAAGCCTGCTTGCAGACGTACGAATATGGAAGCACCGAATATTTGCAGGAAGCTCTGGATACAGCCAAGAAATTGATTACCGATTGCGAAACCGGCGGTGGGAAATACAATACGTATATGTATCCATCGTATAGCGAAGTGTTTAAAGAGAGCAATAACTGGGAAAACAAGGAAGCTCTCTGGAAACATCGCTGGTATGCAGGAGCAGACGGTCACGGATCAAGCAACGGAAATTACAAGCTAAATCGCAACGATGAGTATTTCTTATGCAATATCAATAAGTTCGGTGCTCGTGAAGATAATCAGGAAACACGTCTTACTTGGGAAGCTCAATTACCGGTATCTTTATGCCCACACAGCATTTATTGAGTTTATATGTACAGAAAGACGGAACATTGGACCCCAGATTTCATGAATCGTTCACTACAGAGTGGAACGCGAACAAGAATTACACGTGGGATGAAAGTGCCGTCCACATGTATGACAAGGAAGAAACCGTCATTGGCAAAGCTCTGAATAAAGGTGATTTAGCCATTAAATTCATCATGCCGCAGGACATCGATTATGCGACAGAGAAACAAAAAGAACACATTTCTGATTATTTGCTAATTGATTATCATCATGTATATAGTGATGACAATAATAATGTGAACATGAATTATGCTTATACAAACGTCACTGGCAATTACAAAAATGACGGCACAAATGAGAACCAATTCCGCTACTATTATCCATCACTGAATAAGCATAACAGCAGCAATTATTATGTAGCCAATGCTTCCAAACAGAGAAACGGTAATCTGAATGCAACGTTTATCATGCGCATGGCAGAAGTTTATTTGATTGCGGCAGAAGCTGATATTTACCTGAATGGTGGTGCGAATGCAGCCGGTTATATCAACAAGGTTCGTGAACGTGCCGGAGCAAATCCGCTTACAGGGAGTATTACAGTACGAGATATCTTAGACGAAAGAGGCCGTGAACTTTGCGGAGAATATTGCCGCTTCTACGACTTGAAACGGACAGGAATGTTTAAGAACTCGGAGTATCTGGAGAATACTCATCCGGACTTAGCACAATTCTTTCACCCGAATTATGCATTACGTCCCATTTCAACTACATTTACTGCAACAATCACCAATGGCAGCGAGTATCAAAATCCGGGATATTAAGTAGGAATTTCAATATGTACAGGTATTATGGAATCAATCTTGGCACCTGTACATTAATTATATATTAAGAAATGCTCCCTATCTCGTTTTGAGATGGGGAACATACTTTTCAAATATGAGAAAAACAAGATATAGATTAATTATATCGAAAACTGTTTGCTAGTCAGAATAAAGTCTCTACCTTTACAAAGGATAACCATGTCACTTATTAGTGGCTATTTAAAACCGCTTATGCCTGTTGAAAATGAAAACAGCTATCATATATTATTCAAAACATGGAACTACCGAGCGAGTAACACACCTTATCGGAGAAAAGTTGACTAATAAAGTTGACTACATCTCATTAAAAGAGTGTCCGAGACCTGATATTCGAACTTACGATCGAATAATTCTCGGAACAGCCATTTATGCGGGCTCTCCAAACCGAAAAATTACTCAATTCTGTCACAATAATCAACTGTTATTAGAGCAAAAAGTAATAGGGTTATTCATCTGTTGTATGAACGAAGAGCAAGAAGCGGAAGAAATGAATAAGGCTTTCCCGGAGTTCTTGCAGAGATTATCGATTCCCAAAGCCATTTTAGGTGGCGAGTTTCAGTTTGACAAAATGAATTTCATCGAAAGATTTTTGACGAAGAAAATAGCGAAAGTAAATTCTTCCGTTTCGAAGCTGAGATATGATGCTATAAATGAGTTTACAAGTCAGATAAAAGATAATCATTTATGGTAACTTCTTGAGTTATCTATTGAGCAACTTTGTATTCAAATAATAAATAGAATGGCCGTATAAGAAAACTTCTTTCAAAAGAAGTTTTCTTATCTATTTAAGACAATACCTATAATCGCAATCTTTTACTTTTACGAATCCATTACTTAACAATGTTCTTATGGATAAAACATTAGCCTCATCAGGGTCAGCCAATATCTCTTTCCCTCCTATTTCGGCAATTTCCCCGATCAGCTTCTTTACAATAATCTTCCCGATGCCCTTACCCAAATATTCCTCTTCGCCTATGAGATAACCTATTTCAAAGACTGTCTCTTTCTCATCGACAGTTTTTCCGTAATGTTCCGGTATATATTCTTTTTCAAAATAACAATCCAAGTATAAACAAAAGCCAATGGCTTTATCATTATAATAAACAATGAAATGTTTCATATAATGATATTGGGTATTTCTATTATTTACCTCATCCAACCAAGCCATTTTATGTTCTTCTCCGTCAGGGCAGAACCATTTATAAATATATTCTTTAGCCAACCATTTACTGAAAATGTCTACATCCTTATCACGCAAAGGCTTTATTGTGATCTTATCATTCTTAATATCCATACTTTTTGTGGTGAGACGCCAGCCTCTTTTATAAACTCCATAAATCCAACTATCTGAAATACAAAGATATAATTTTCAATACAATAAAGAAGAACTAAAGGATATTTATAAAGCAACTCATGTCCACAGATATCACAACAAGAAAACGAATGACCAAGTATAAAGAATCTAAAACAAACACAAATGTCGAAATCATACGTTGGGAATCGTACATGATTACTTATATTTGCGTTATCGAGCAACTTATTAAGAACCGGATGATATGTTAAAACGGATTAAATTTCAAATTCTGTAGAAGTGTACATCCCAATAAAATACTAAAAAGGCAAGAACATGAAACTTTGGAAATATAGTGGAACACTTTTAACAGCAACAGGAGTCATTCATACCATTTATGCGTTATTTCTTGGAAAAGAAGCTTTTACGGAAATGCTTAACAATGGATTAATAGACTCTATTGGAGAAAATTATAACCTGGGCTTTGCTTTCTGGTTCCTAATCTGCGGAATAATACTTATTCTTTGGGGAGAGACACTTCAATACTATATCAGAAAAGAACAAAAACCGGCACCTTTATTTTTAGGTTACTTCATTCTACTATTCACCATAATCGGTTGCATAGTCGAACCAATATCCGGTTTCTGGCTTTTCTTACCGCAAGCACTTATTATTATTTATTCAAACATGAAAAAGCAGTGAGAAGCATCATCCATAGCGAACTCAAAACCGAGTGCAGTGCTTAAATGCAACTTATTAAAATCCCATAGCATCTTTCACTAAAACCATTTCTTTATGAGAGGTCAACTTCTCTAATAAAAGCAATGCAACCCCGTATGATGTTTGAGGACAATAAGAAGTTATGATATTATCATCACACGATGGGAGAATTTACGATAGTTGCTCCAAATCCCTGAAGCACTTTCTGTTTATGAGCACCTCTAAGATGATAAGTTGTTGCTTTCCGACCGTTCAACACTCCACTTTTCCCAACAGGCAAAGCTCCCACGCAGACTGTTGCGATCCATTTCTTTTGTGAGTCAAACAGTCGTATCAATTCCAGAAGTTGTTCATTATATGCCTCCTCATAGAATCCGAATTCTTCAAATCCGCCGGGTATCGCAAGCGCGTCATATTCATCTGCAGACACTTCATCCATGACTTTATCCACCAAAACAGGAACATTGAAAGAACTAATCACTTTTTGATTCAAGCCACAGGTCACAACATCTATTTTACAATCAAAATCCGTCTTTGCCCATCCCATAACATCTATAAAAGCACTAAACTCAATCGTTTCAAACCCTTTAGCAAGGAATACCAATAATTTCATAATCAAATTAGTTATATATTAATAATATAAGAAACAGCATTGCACTAAAAAGAATGTGAACTAAAATCACCTTCATTCTTTCCTATAATCCCCTCTTTACCTCACCTTTTGCAGCCTCCCAACCAATCATTGCAGTCTTGCGAATCTCTCCCCAATGGTAATTTCCCAACTCACCGGAAGCACGAATGACCCGATGACACGGAATAAGGAAAGCTACGGGATTCTCACCGACAGCCGTTCCAACAGCCCGGCAAGCTCTCGGATTATTGATTCCTACGGCTATATCTCCGTAAGTAGTCAAGCCACCGACAGGAATTTTCAGTAAGGTTTCCCATACCTTTAGTTGAAAGTCAGTACCTTTCAGATGCAATTTTATTTCTTTGAGTTTACTCCAGTCCTGCGTGAAGATAAATAAAGCATTTTGCTGCACTTCATCCACAATCGAGGTAAACTTTGCATTAGGAAACTTCTTCCGTAAAGAGTTAAAAGCCGCGTCATGTTCGTCTGCAAACTCCATACAACAAATACCTTTATCGGTAGACGCAATGAAGATTTCACCGAAAGGACTTTTGGCAAAACTGTAATTGATAGAAAGACTTTCACCTCCGTTTTTATATTCGCCCGGCGTCATCCCTTCTATATTTACAAACAAGTCATACAATCTGCCGTACCGGAAAGCCCTGTTTCCTGTGCCGCATCGAATAAAGACGCATGAGTTTCATTCAAGATTCTCTTGGCATATTCAATACTAGTATATTGCAAGAACTTCTTAGGGCTAATTCCCGCCCACTCCGTAAACATACGTTGGAAATGCGCCGTACTCAACGCCACCTCCCCGGCAATCTCATCCAATCCCGGTTGCCTTTTAAAATTCTCCCTTATATACCCGATTGCCTGTGCAATGCGTGCATAGTCAAGCGTTTTTTGCTCATTCATAACAGAGGTTTGCCATTTAATTCCAAATCCAGCAACCGCTTTTTAGCAGGAAGCCCGCCACCATATCCCACAAGAGAGTGGTTGCTGCCGATGACACGATGGCACGGAGCAAAAATAGAAATAGCGTTCGCCCCGTTAGCGGCAGCAACAGCACGGACAGCTTTCGGCAAATCGAGTTGTTTTGCCAGCTCACCGTATGACACAGTCGAACCGTATGGAATCTCCAACAACTTATACCATACACTCTTCTGAAACTCCGTACCAACAAAAAGCAAAGGCACCTCAAACACAGTCCGCTCGCCATTGAAATATTCATCCAACTGGCTCATCGCCTCCAGTATCACATCTGATGTACTTTTCTCATAACCAGCTTTCAGCACTTTCCGCAATCTCCTGTCTACGATATCCCTATGACTTTCAGCCGCCCAGTCACAAAGACAAAGCTTATCCTCAAACGAGCCAAGCATCAAATCACCACAAGGAGAATGATAACGCTGTATCTTAATTACATTCGTTTTATCTTCCATACTTCCAAAGATACGTTTATTATATTTACAGTTGAAATAACAGCTAATAATATTTTCGTTTTTACACTCGCACTCTCATTTCCAATGCCGCAAAATTACTACACGCATCACTGATAAACGACCCGAAAATTGCTGTTTTACGTAGAAAAGACAATCCCCTCCCACTCCTCCATACAATCAATCGTTCTCAATATACTTTATCACCCGGCAAGGACTGCGACCGCCACACAATTCTTTACCATCCGATTCAATATCCAATTATTTTTATACATGATTTACTCTCACACCCTCACACTTTCCCTGCATCCCCCTATTCATCATCCTTTCAGTGATGAGGGTAAGAGTGAGTAGGTGAGGGTAACTTTTTGCCCTCACCCTGTCTCGTCCTGATTGGGTTGACAAAGCCCCCTTTCACACCACCTTTATCAATTACTTCACTTTCATCAAATGATAAAGCGTCCCTTTACGAGACTTACGACAAGGAATATTCAGTTTTTGAAGTGCACGCCCAAACTGTCCTACCTTATTAATAGCCAGTTTATCCCGTGTTTTCGTCTGTAAATAACTCAAAATCTGCATGGCAGTCAGCCATTCGCCTTCCATTTCCTCTTCTACGGGATTAAGATAGCAGTGGAACAGCTGTTCCAGCGGACTCGCCTGTTCAAACTCACGGTTAGTCTGTTTTAATATGTTTTCATCCTCATCATTCAGCCAATAACGTTCACCTTTATAAATAGCCTCCATCGCTTGAGCATAAAGCTGCTTGTAATTAATCGTAACATTCGTATTAATAAGAGCCGTCACCTCAATGCAAATAAAACGGCGGCTACCGCTAGGATCGGTAAGCAAATCTTTCTGATTGCTGGTACCGATAAAAGAAGCATAACGCCTCATTTCCCGAATCGTATTACCGTATGGTTTGCGCAGATTCGCCACAGGCTTCTGCAACAAATGCTTCAAGAACCCCTGCTGACTGACATTAATCTGATCGAACTCATCAATATTTATCAGAAAAAAACGTCCCAAATAGCGTTCCGCCTCCTGTTTACTTTTAAAATCAATACTGTCCGTATAGCCGAAACGCAACTCCGGCGGCAGAATAATGCGACAGAATGTAGACTTACGATACCCCTGCGAACCAACCAGCAAAGGCGAAGTATTATTACCATGCTGCCGATCGACTCCCCTCCAATGCGCCACCATACTAAGAAACCAGCGGTAAAATAATTCCTGCCAATGCGGATTATCACAAGGCACCAGACCAGCCAATGCACGGATACGATCCTTCCCGTCCCAGCGACCTGTCTCATAAAGATATTCCTCCACAGGATTATACAAAGGAACACATTCCGAATTCAGAAAACGATCCACATCACGGTCCCACGCACTGATGCCTTCCTTCAAAGCATTGATCGCAATACTGTTGCGCACCCGTTTATCCACCGGCTTAAAGCAAAAGTGAACAGAATCGCGTTGCCGATATTCCAAATCGTCCTGCACCGTATTGTAACGGAATTCATACCGACGTTTCATAAACTCTTCCAACAGAAAAGCCGTCTCCTGCTCTTTATTGATACTGCTTTTCTTGCCGAATCCCTTACACTCCTGATAAAGATTATGCAGTATCGAACGGATCACCTGCTCTTCTTCCTCGCGATAATAATGAATCATCGTCTGTCGTATCGCTTCCTCTTCGGGAAGCCCCGCTTTGAAACAATGCTCGGCAAGGCGAACCAATAAAGGCTGCAAGTCGTCCCCACGTTTCCAATCCTCCATTTCCTGAAGTGCCCTGTTCAAGGCCGCTTCATAAATCTTCGTGAATGTTTGCGCCGACTCATATCCCGGCTGCAACCGTAATAACGGATTTTTCTCTCCCTGTTTCCGCTGGCGGAAAGTCTCTTCTCCCAGCATCGTAAGCGGTTGTTCCAGGCAGAACGGCACCGCATCCGGATTATAATAAGGAGATTCGTCCAGCGTCATACGGCATCTCTGTGCCAAAACAGGTTCTTTCAAATCAATATCGAAAGGCAACATCGGCTGATAACATTTCACAGCCAGCCAATAAGCATGAACATGAAATAATTCCGCCTCCGCTTCCTTGACCGGCAACCCTCCGTCATCCGGCAAAGCGAAACGCACCCATATTTTCACGCTACGCCCGCTGGAGCCACAAAAAGCGGCAAAAGTCTGTGGCAGAAGTGCCGCTTGCCGTTTCACAAACTCCGCTTCCGAGCCACCGGCCAACCGGCTCACTTCCAACTGTACCAAACCGTTGTACTGCTTCATTTTCCGTTCGCCCTCTTTGGTACGGGTATATTCCACAGCAGAATAAATGTATGGCAATTTATCAATATGTTCGTATCGGGCATACGTACCTTCCAGCAACGGTATAATCTCCCGCAAAGCCGTGATATGTCCCGCTTTAGTTTCCGTCTTCATTTTGTCGAATAGTGTGCCTGTCTCACAAATGCTAAGAGTTTCTTTTCCGCTCCCGTTGTCTTGTCTGATTAAAGTAACTTTCATCCTATTTTTGTCTATTTTTTCTACAATCACATCTACATATTTAATTCCTGTAAAGATACGCTTTTATCCTCCGGTAAACAAGCATTTTATCCGATAAATACCTGCATATTATTTGCATTTGCCTTATTATTTATGTATCTTTGCTTAGTAGTTGTCAAGGGCTCACCCGTGTGAACAAACAGGCTATCAATTGTAAATAAAAACGTCTACAGACGTAAACAGCCTTATTCACATGGGTGAGCCCTTGCAAATCATTAGAGTTTAACAAAAGAAACATTAAGCATTAATGTATTACTATCTAAGAGAATACATAACAAGAAGAGTTCATTTAAAACAAATATAGAGCTATGGCAATATTATTCGATTGGTATGAAGACCCGAAGCCTTCAAACAAACAGCAGGGAGAAAACGGAAACACCCTGCATCCGCGCATCAAATACAACGGTTCCACAGGGACCGACGTACTGCGCCGACGTATTCAAGAACGTTGTTCACTGACAGAAACAGACGTCACAGCCGTACTTGATGCGCTTTCACACATCATGGGACAGGAATTGGCGGAAGGACGCCAAGTTCATCTGGACGGCATCGGTTATTTCCATCCCTGCCTGACGACCACGGAACCTGTAACGGTAGACACAAAACGGAAAGTGACCAAAGTGAAGCTAAAGGCCATTCAGTTTCGTGCCGACCAGACATTGAAAAACGAATTCGGCGTTCTTAAAGTGAAAAACCTCAAAGGTGGACTGGATTTCACCCAACTGACGAACGAGGAAATTGACCTGCAACTGACTAAGTACTTCCGTACTCATCCATTTATGCGGAGACACGACTTCCAATATCTTTGCGGAATGGCAAGAAGTACAGCCATGCGACATATCCGACGTCTGCGCGACGAGGGTAAATTGAAAAATATGGGTGGAGCCATGCAGCCGATTTATGTGCCGGGAAGTGGATATTATGGTAATAATAAAGAAGTTAGTGTAAAAACGGAATAAGATTGGTCAACTCAAATCAGGACGAGACAGAGTGAGAGTAAAAAGTTACCCTCACCTACTCTCACCTTTACCCACACACCTGTAACCCCGATGAATAAATGGATTGAGCATAAAGGGTGAGGGTGTGAGGGTAAAACGTCACCAACATTTATTTGAGAACATTCTTAATGCGAGCAACTATTATATAAGAGCACCTCCATACCGTTCCGTATTTTACCGAGGAATCTTAACCATTTCAACCGGCTGCTCCTGTATCTTATCCAACGGTTGTGATTGATATTTTACCTTTGAGAAATCAATAGCTTTTAAGTCAATGCAACGTATCGAATTGTTATAAGCCGTTTTATAATAAACCTTCCGGTTCGTGAGGTCGATAGCCGAGGTCCATTGCGTAGCACTGGGAATATCCGGAATATCACCCTGTGAATGTTCTATACCGATAGGAATATCAAAATTATTAAGCAAGTGGAAACATTGCTGCACGGTATCAAAGCCTGTAGCACGTTGCGGAGCTGTTCCCCGATAGAAGGCAGCACGTACAAACCGCGAAGGAGGCGTGGCATCACCCGGAATACCGAGAAAACCAGAGTTGCCACCAGTCGGTTGCAGTGTAATACCACTCAATTTTTGCATGGAAGCGTCACCCGGATGAAGATTGGCGTAGTTGTTCAAATTAGTGAGTTGCCATTCAAAACCGGGGGCATTCGTCAATACGCCTACTTCATTCTCATAAAAATGCGGCACACCACCTACAATTTCCAACACAACCTGACGCCCCGACGGTTCACCGATACGCCAATGTACTACCGCTGTCTTTTCCAGTCCTACAACACGTACAGAAGAAAGGGCTGCCTTCACCTCGTCAATAGTGGAAAACTGCGACAACAACCACTCCGTCACTTGAAGGTCTGCCAGTGTCCGCTGGTTCTGTGCAGCATCATACGTCTCATATCCCCCATAATGAGGAAAGAAAAATAGTCCGGCCGAAAGTCCGGCCTCATTGATTCCTTCGGCAATAAATTCTTTTTGTACAACAGCCAGACCAACCACTCCATATTTTGCCGTAAACGTTAGTCCATTGACACCTGTAGGAGTGAATGACGTGAGCTGTTGGCCACGTGGAATAATCACATACTCGCTTTGCAATACACCGCGCGCCCATTCAATCGTACGGGCCTGCACATAACTACCGTCACGGGATGTCAGCGAGATTCCCGTACAAGCTACAGCCTGAAAAGTGCTGCCACATACGGCAGCAATCCCTAGCAATAAGTTCTTTGTCATCTTCATCATTATTTATATATTTATTCGCTAAAAACTCAATACTGTATAAAGACAACAAAATATGGGTTATTTTAGTTGCAGACACCTCTCTCAAGAAAACTATTGTTTTTTGTTCGTCCCGTACTTTGCGGAACAATATACGTAGTTTGCTTCAATATGCAATCTCTTTTTTTGGTTAAGCACCGGGAACATACGGATGAGTGAACCAGAAGCACGACCCTTCCCCCTCACGGATTCGACTCCAATCTTTCCGCCCATCCTATTGACCAGGCTTTGACAGATGGATAATCCCAATCCGGCACCTTGTACAAATGAGTCTAATTTTACAAAACGATTAAATATTTCATGTTTTTGTTCATCGGGAATCCCTTTGCCCGTATCCGTTACACAAAAACGCACCTGACTCTCATCTTCCAATGAATAGGAAAGTGTGATTGAGCCTTTAGTCGTAAACTTCAAGGCATTAGTCAGAAAATTAGAGAGTACTTGCATGATTCGGTTTTTATCAGCATCAATCACAATCTGCGGTGAATTTTCATCAAACCGCAGTTCGACCGCAGTGTCACGTTTTTTGTGTGAGAAGGTAGCAATCACTTCCCGGCAAAGTTGTGGTACATCCACCCGTCCCATAACAAGATCTATCATACCGGCTTCGATTTTGGAGATGTCCAGAATGTCGGAAATAAGGTTGAGCAACAGCTCATTGTTCTCCTGCACTAAAGACATATATACATGACGCAGCTCCGCCTCATCGGTTTCGGCAAGCAGACTGGAAAAACCGACGATGGCATTCAAAGGAGTACGTATTTCATGGCTCATATTGGCAAGGAATGCTGATTTGAGCCTGTCCGATTCTTCCGCTTTTTCTTTAGCTTGAATCAGCTCTAGTTCCACCTGTTTGCGGGTGGTGATATCGGTAGCCAGTTCCATGATTGCCCAACGTCCGTCGAGCCATTTTATTGCCATGCTCTGGATGGTATACCAACGTTTGGTGACCGGATTGTAGTCTTCCCAAAAATGAACGCCTGTAAACTTACGGTTGGCATCGAGCAACTTCGGCTTCGGGCAGTGTTTACACCCATTTTCCAGACCTGCATTCAACATTCTCCAACATTCCGCATTTTCCGGAACTTCTCCTGCTTCTTCCCTGAAAGGCTTATTGGCAAAAATCACTTTCAACGTATCGTAATCACTCACAAAAATATTGGCATTGATATTGTCCAATACCTTTTGCATGGTTCGCTGCGACTGTTGCAGCGATGTTTCAACTTGCCAGCGTTTAGTAGCAGTAGATACAATTTGCGATATCTGGCTCATCAGTCCACATCTTTTTCATCCCATTGTTTGTTCCAGCAAAAGTTGAACGAAAGAAAGCCGAAATGTACTCCCAATTGTGACAGGGGAAAAACAGCAATGGCTTTTACGCCTTGCACTTCGAGCATTTGAGTAATAAAGGGATCAAGCGAATAAATATCGGACGTACAAATGATATGGTTTTCTTCCAGCATGTCGAACCAGGGTTTTCCCGCTTCAATGGTCATACTCCGCAAGTAATCGATAGCGGGTTCTATACCGTCGTTGCACCATTCGTTGGTGCAGCCATACGTAACTCCGTCGAGGTGGTTTTCCCATGTCGCCAAACGGTCGACACCAGTATAACGGCCAATTTCGGCCAGTGCCATATTCATAGCAGTAGGTATATCCGGTTCCAATTACAAAATTTGCAGTACCTTGATAAATAATGCCTGCCGTCGGTTGGTTGCTTCGAGATTCTCCTGAATAGCGATCAAGTCTTTAGATTTCTCTTCAACCATCTGTTCGAGGCTGGTACGGTACTGTTCCAGTTCCATACCGCCCCCTTGAGGTTCAGAATCAGTGGATTTCATGTTTAATAGATAACAGTAAATAGAATTTTAGTTTAGTTTCGAATCCGGACGAGATGCGTCCCACATTCTGCAAATATATACATTTATTTTAGAAACCAAACTTTTTCCCATCAAAACGACTTCTTATAAATGCCTAATAATCGCAGAATTACGAAAGCATATATTACATAATCGACCTCGTCAATTCCAAACTTCCTCAATATTATACCGGATGGAATCTTTTCAACAATATATGACTTACACTGAAAAAGTCCTTATCACACTTTTCTATCTATTAAAACTAAATCCTATTCGTCTGGTTATATCAGTTTCAACCCTACGATTGAAATAATCAGAGTCGTCATAAAAAACAAACGACCCAAAGTTGCCGGTTCATGAAAGAACAGGATACCGATCAATACAGTCCCCACCGCTCCTATCCCCGTCCAAACAGGATATGCAGTGCCGATAGGCAATGTTTGCGCAGCCTTTGCCAGTAGGAACATGCTTAAGGTTACAGAGATTACAAATCCCGCTCCCCACAAATAAAAATCGGTGCCTGTCGCTCCTTTAATCTTGCCTAGACAAAAGGTAAAACCAACCTCAAACAGTCCGGCAATAATCAATATAATCCAATTCATATCATTCTATTTTAATATTAGACTGCAAAATTAACAAGATGCCCGGAGCTTTCACTTTACATTTGATAAGAAACGACGGTGTAAGAGTATCATCAAATCTCTTTTCCTAATATAACTTTTTG
>ENA-OQDE01000294-OQDE01000294.1-human-gut-metagenome-genome-assembly--contig:-NODE-294-length-31735-cov-2.218616_pt1 | contig 31735 bp, 31 predicted proteins | sample MGYA00242768_ERZ504595 | MGnify/ENA primary metagenome ERZ504595 (study PRJEB26092, sample SAMD00036307) | human gut metagenome | host: Homo sapiens | study: EMG produced TPA metagenomics assembly of... | reverse complement strand
CCGCCATAAACTGCCAGGCATCAAATTAAGCAGAAGGCCCGGTCGGGAAGACTGGGCCCTTTTTGCGCTGGTGCAGAAAAAGGCCGGATGCGACGCAGGCGCGTCTTACCCGACCTACGAAGAGTTGCGGCGAGTGTAAATATCCGCATTATCCCCCCACATACGCCAGATTCAGCAACGGATACGGTTTCCCCAAATCGTCCACCTCAGAGCGTCCCGTAACCTTAAAACCCATCTTCTTATAGACCCAACAGCCTGCTTATTTTGCTCATTAACATTGGTTGTCAGTTCCGGTGCCATCGAGAGCGCATGTTCCACCAGCATCCGGCCCACGCCACAGCCGCGTGCATCAGGATCGATAAAAAGCGCATCCATATGCTGCCCACTTAACAGCATAAACCCAACTGGCTGATCCCGCTCATTAACCGCGACCCACAACGGTGCTTCCGGCAGGAAGGAACGCACCAGCTCTTCCAGCTCGGCCCGATACTCTGCTGATAAAAAATCGTGAGTGGCATCGACAGAACGGCACCAAATCGCAACCAGTTCCTCCCCTTCCTCATGCCGTGAACGGCGAATACTAATAACCATTTTCTCTCCTTTTAGTCATTCTTATATTCTAACGTAGTCTTTTCCTTGAAACTTTCTCACCTTCAACATGCAGGCTCGACATTGGCAAATTTTCTGGTTATCTTCAGCTATCTGGATGTCTAAACGTATAAGCGTATGTAGTGAGGTAATCAGGTTATGCCGATTCGTGTGCCGGACGAGCTACCCGCCGTCAATTTCTTGCGTGAAGAAAACGTCTTTGTGATGACAACTTCTCGCGCGTCTGGTCAGGAAATTCGTCCGCTAAAGGTGCTTATCCTTAACCTGATGCCGAAGAAGATCGAAACTGAAAATCAGTTTCTGCGCCTGCTTTCAAACTCACCTTTGCAGGTCGATATTCAGCTGTTGCGCATCGATTCCCGTGAATCGCGCAACACGCCCGCAGAGCATCTGAATAACTTCTACTGTAACTTTGAAGATATTCAGGAACAAAACTTTGACGGTCTGATAGTTACCGGCGCGCCGCTGGGCCTGGTGGAGTTTAATGATGTCGCTTACTGGCCGCAGATCAAACAGGTGCTGGAGTGGTCGAAAGATCACGTCACCTCGACGCTGTTTGTCTGTTGGGCTGTCCAGGCCGCGCTCAATATCCTCTACGGCATTCCTAAGCAAACCCGCACCGACAAACTCTCTGGCGTTTACGAGCATCATATTCTCCATCCTCATGCGCTTCTGACGCGTGGCTTTGATGATTCATTCCTGGCACCACATTCGCGCTATGCTGACTTTCCGGCAGCGTTGATTCGTGATTATACCGATCTGGAAATTCTGGCGGAGACAGAAGAAGGGGATGCCTATCTGTTTGCCAGCAAAGATAAGCGCATTGCCTTTGTGACGGGCCATCCCGAATATGATGCGCAAACGCTGGCGCAGGAGTTTTACCGCGATGTGGAAGCCGGACTAGACCCGGATGTACCGTATAACTATTTCCCGCATAATGATCCGCAAAATACACCGCGAGCGAGCTGGCGTAGTCACGGTAATTTGCTGTTTACCAACTGGCTCAACTATTACGTCTACCAGATCACGCCATACGATCTACGGCACATGAACCCAACGCTGGATTAATCTTCTGTGATAGTCGATCGTTAAGCGATTCAGCACTTTACCTCAGGCACCTTCGGTGCCTTTTTTATTTCCGACACACACCTCAGCAGGTGAATAAATTTTATTCATATTGTTATCAATAAGTTATCAGATATTTTTAATTAAAATGGAAATTGTTTTTGATTTTGCATTTTAATGAGTAGTCTTAGTTGTGCTGAACGAAAAGCGCACAACGATCCTTCGTTCACAGTGGGAAGTTTTCGGATCCATGACGAGGAGCTGCACGATGAGTGAACAGGCAACAACAACCGATGAATTGGCTTTCACAAGGCCGTATGGCGAGCAGGAGAAGCAAATTCTTACTGCCGAAGCGGTAGAATTTCTGACTGAGCTGGTGACGCATTTTACGCCACAACGCAATAAACTTCTGGCAGCGCGCATTCAGCAGCAGCAGGATATCGATAACGGAACGTTGCTTGATTTTATTTCGGAAACAGCTTCCATTCGTGATGCTGACTGGAAAATTCGCGGGATTCCTGCGGACTTAGAAGATCGTCGGGTAGAGATTACCGGCCCGGTTGAGCGCAAGATGGTGATCAACGCGCTCAACGCCAATGTGAAAGTCTTTATGGCCGATTTCGAAGATTCACTGGCACCAGACTGGAACAAAGTGATCGACGGGCAAATTAACCTGCGCGATGCGGTTAACGGCACCATCAGCTATACCAATGAAGCAGGCAAAATTTATCAGCTCAAGCCCAATCCAGCGGTATTGATTTGCCGGGTACGCGGTCTGCACTTGCCGGAAAAACATGTCACCTGGCGTGGTGAGGCAATCCCCGGTAGCCTGTTTGATTTTGCGCTCTATTTCTTCCACAACTATCAGCACTATTGGCAAAGGGCAGCGGTCCCTATTTCTATCTGCCAAAAACCCAGTCCTGGCAGGAAGCGGCCTGGTGGAGCGAAGTCTTCAGCTATGCAGAAGATCGCTTTAATCTGCCGCGCGGCACCATCAAGGCGACGTTGCTGATTGAAACGCTGCTGCCGTGTTCCAGATGGATGAAATCCTTCACGCGCTGCGTGACCATATTGTTGGTCTGAACTGCGGTCGTTGGGATTACATCTTCAGTTATATCAAAACGTTGAAAAACTATCCCGATCGCGTCCTGCCAGACAGACAGGCAGTGACGATGGATAAACCATTTCTGAATGCTTACTCACGCCTGTTGATTAAAACCTGCCATAAACGCGGTGCTTTTGCGATGGGCGGCATGGCGGCGTTTATTCCGAGCAAAGATGAAGAGCGCAATAACCAGGTGCTCAACAAAGTAAAAGCGGATAAATCGCTGGAAGCCAATAACGGTCACGATGGCACATGGATTGCCCACCCAGGCCTTGCGGATACGGCAATGGCGGTATTCAACGACATTCTCGGCTCCCGTAAAAATCAGCTTGAAGTGATGCGCGAACAAGACGCGCCGATTACTGCCGATCAGCTGCTGGCACCTTGTGATGGTGAACGCACCGAAGAAGGTATGCGCGCCAACATTCGCGTGGCTGTGCAGTACATCGAAGCATGGATCTCCGGCAACGGCTGCGTGCCGATTTATGGCCTGATGGAAGATGCGGCGACGGCTGAAATTTCCCGTACCTCGATCTGGCAGTGGATCCATCATCAAAAACGTTGAGCAATGGCAAACCGGTGACCAAAGCCTTGTTCCGCCAGATGCTGGGCGAAGAGATGAAAGTCATTGCCAGCGAACTGGGCGAAGAACGATTCTCCCAGGGGCGTTTTGACGATGCCGCACGCTTGATGGAACAGATCACCACTTCCGATGAGTTAATTGATTTCCTGACCCTGCCAGGCTACCGCCTGTTAGCGTAAACCACCACATAACTATGGAGCATCTGCACATGAAAACCCGTACACAACAAATTGAAGAATTACAGAAAGAGTGGACTCAACCGCGTTGGGAAGGCATTACTCGCCCCTACAGCGCGGAAGATGTGGTGAAATTACGCGGTTCAGTCAATCCTGAATGCACCCTGGCGCAACTGGGCGCGGCGAAAATGTGGCGTCTGCTGCACGGCGAGTCGAAAAAAGGCTACATCAACAGCCTCGGTGCACTGACTGGCGGTCAGGCGCTGCAACAGGCGAAAGCGGGTATTGAAGCGGTCTATCTGTCGGGATGGCAGGTAGCGGCGGACGCTAACCTGGCGGCCAGCATGTATCCGGATCAGTCGCTCTATCCGGCAAACTCGGTGCCAGCGGTGGTGGAGCGGATCAACAATACCTTCCGCCGTGCGGATCAGATCCAATGGTCCGCGGGCATTGAGCCGGGTGATCCGCGCTATGTGGATTACTTCCTGCCGATCGTTGCCGATGCGGAAGCCGGTTTTGGCGGTGTCCTGAATGCCTTTGAACTGATGAAAGCGATGATTGAAGCCGGTGCAGCGGCAGTTCACTTCGAAGATCAGCTGGCATCAGTGAAGAAATGTGGTCACATGGGCGGCAAAGTGCTGGTGCCAACTCAGGAAGCTATTCAGAAACTGGTCGCGGCGCGTCTGGCAGCTGACGTGACGGGCGTTCCAACCCTGCTGGTTGCTCGAACCGATGCCGATGCGGCGGATCTGATTACCTCCGATTGCGACCCGTATGACAGCGAATTTATTACCGGCGAGCGTACCAGCGAAGGCTTCTTCCGTACTCATGCGGGCATTGAGCAAGCGATCAGCGTGGCCTGGCGTATGCGCCATATGCTGACCTGGTATGGTGTGAAACCTCCACGCCAGACCTGGAACTGGCGCGTCGCTTTGCACAAGCCATCCACGCGAAATATCCGGGCAAACTGCTGGCTTATAACTGCTCGCCGTCGTTCAACTGGCAGAAAAACCTCGACGACAAAACTATTGCCAGCTTCCAGCAGCAGCTGTCGGATATGGGCTACAAGTTCCAGTTCATCACCCTGGCAGGCATCCACAGCATGTGGTTCAACATGTTCGACCTGGCAAACGCTATGCCCAGGGCGAAGGTATGAAGCACTATGTTGAGAAAGTGCAGCAACCGGAATTCGCCGCCGCGAAAGATGGTTACACCTTCGTTTCTCACCAGCAGGAAGTGGGCACAGGTTATTTCGATAAAGTGACGACCATTATTCAGGGCGGTACGTCTTCAGTTACTGCTCTGACCGGCTCCACCGAAGAATCGCAGTTCTAACAACCAACGCCCCTTTCCGTAAGGCGAGGGGCGAATTAAGGAGAGGCGATGCCGCGTGGCCTGGAATTACTGATTGCACAAACCATTTTGCAAGGCTTCGATGCTCAGTATGGTCGATTCCTCGAAGTGACTTCCGGGGCGCAGCAGCGTTTCGAACAGGCCGACTGGCATGCTGTCCAGCAGGCGATGAAAAACCGTATCCATCTTTACGATCATCACGTTGGTCTGGTCGTGGAGCAACTGCGCTGCATTACTAACGGCCAAAGTACGGACGCGGCATTTTTACTACGCGTTAAAGAGCATTACACGCGGCTGTTGCCGGATTACCCGCGCTTCGAGATTGCGGAGAGCTTTTTTAACTCCGTGTACTGTCGGTTATTTGACCACCGCTCGCTTACTCCCGAGCGGCTTTTTATCTTTAGCTCCCAGCCAGAGCGCCGTTTTCGTACCATTCCCCGCCCGCTGGCGAAAGACTTTCACCCCGATCACGGCTGGGAATCTCTGCTGATGCGCGTTATCAGCGATCTGCCGCTGCGTCTGCGTTGGCAGAATAAAAGCCGTGACATTCATTACATCGTTCGCCATCTGACGGAAACGCTGGGGACAGACAACCTCGCGGAAAGTCATTTACAGGTGGCGAACGAACTGTTTTACCGCAATAAAGCCGCCTGGCTGGTAGGCAAACTGATCACGCCTTCCGGCACATTGCCATTTTTGCTGCCGATCCACCAGACGGACGACGGCGAGTTATTTATTGATACCTGCCTGACGACGACCGCCGAAGCGAGCATTGTTTTTGGCTTTGCGCGTTCTTATTTTATGGTTTACGCGCCGCTGCCCGCAGCACTGGTCGAGTGGCTACGGGAAATTCTGCCAGGTAAAACCACCGCTGAATTGTATATGGCTATCGGCTGCCAGAAGCACGCCAAAACCGAAAGCTACCGCGAATATCTCGTTTATCTACAGGGCTGTAATGAGCAGTTCATTGAAGCGCCGGGTATTCGTGGCATGGTGATGCTGGTGTTTACGCTGCCGGGCTTTGATCGGTATTCAAAGTCATCAAAGACAAGTTCGCGCCGCAGAAAGAGATGTCTGCCGCTCACGTTCGCGCCTGCTATCAACTGGTGAAAGAGCACGATCGCGTGGGCCGAATGGCGGACACCCAGGAGTTTGAAAACTTTGTGCTGGAGAAGCGGCATATTTCCCCGGCATTAATGGCATTACTGCTCCAGGAAGCAGCGGAAAAAATCACCGATCTCGCGAACAAATTGTGATTCGCCATCTTTATATTGAGCGGCGGATGGTGCCGCTCAATATCTGGCTGGAACAAGTGGAAGGTCAGCAGCTGCGCGACGCCATTGAAGAGTACGGTAACGCTATTCGCCAGCTTGCCGCCGCTAATATTTTCCCTGGCGACATGCTGTTTAAAAACTTCGGTGTCACCCGTCACGGGCGTGTGGTGTTTTATGATTACGATGAAATTTGCTACATGACGGAAGTGAATTTCCGCGACATCCCACCGCCGCGCTACCCGGAGGACGAACTTGCCAGCGAACCGTGTACAGCGTCTCGCCGGGCGATGTTTTCCCGGAAGAGTTTCGCCACTGGCTATGCGCCGACCCCCGCATTGGGCCACTCTTTGAAGAGATGCACGCCGACCTGTTCCGCGCTGATTACTGGCGCGCACTACAAAACCGTATTCGTGAAGGACATGTGGAAGATGTTTATGCGTATCGGCGCAGGCAAAGATTTAGCGTACGGTATGGGGAGATGCTTTTTTGAGTAAAGCTTCCATATAATTTTTCTCCGCAATGTATCGAGGGTTATCCGTAAAGCCAAAGCTTTCAGCCATCTTATTTATCGTATTAAGGATTAATTCAGCAATAACCCGGTGATCCAATTCAAAAGCCAACTCAAAGGCAGAGTATTTTTGTGGCGCTTTGTGTTGCCAAAAATCCATAATATCTTCAGCAGTAAATCCAAACAGGCGTGCATGGTCAGATAAAGCAAGATAAACCGTCTCTACAACGTTTTGTTGTTTATGCTGTATCGCTGAAAACAAACCGGGATATTCATTAGAATTATTTGCCAGGAGGAGGGGCTTCATATTTTTTTTATCGAATTTAAACGTATTAAACAGAGTGGGTAATGCGTTAAAAATAGTCTTAATAACGTTCATATGTCCGCGCTGCATGGCCATAAATAAACCCGTGTCGCGCGCAAGACTTTTAGCGGTCAGAAGATCTACAATATCGGAAGCTGAAATGTTAATTTCCTGGGCCAGACAGGGTAATGCTTCGAGAATAACTTTCACGATATCGCTATGTCCATTTTGCATCGCCAGGTATAGTCCTGGGCAACCATAAAAATCCTTTGCCTTCAGGAGATCGAGTACCTGTCTTTAGTCAAATGACATGTGCGAATTAACAAAGGTAACGCGTCCAAAACAACTTTCAGCATGTCGGCATCACCATTCGCCATAACATGGTATAAAACATGGCTGGACGTTCTATTTTTGGCACTCAGGAATTTATACACTTGTTCGTTATCTAAATGATGTGTTGCGGCCAGTTTAGGTAAGGCGTTCAGAATCGAGGTTACAACATTTTTATCCTTACGTGATATCGCTAAAAATAATCCAGAAAAACCATTTTTATCTTTTGCCTCAAGAATATGCATGAGATTTTTTTTCGAGAGTAATCCTTCATATCCAGGCTCTGACAGTGAATTGAAAATAGTCTCAACGATATCCGCATTACCATAATTTATAGCCAAATATAAGCCTGGCAGGTTAATACTATTATAGGCAGTCAACATTTCTGTTCTATGTAGTTCTGGCATTTTCTGGAGCTGAATCATCAGTTGCGTAAGTTGGTGATTCTGACCAATTGCCATGAGCAAATTCATCGTTGCAGGTGATAATGGAGGGGTTATTTCATCCACAGATCCTTTTAACATCAATAGCTGTTCTTTCGGAAGTGCTGGAATTATTGCAACAGATTGGTTAATAACATGATCATTTGACCATTTCAGGAGGCTATAATCTACATTCATAAAGTCCATCAGTGAATAGTGTTTAATATCCTCTTTACTTTCGCTCATGATTCTTATTTTATCGTTAGTTACATTTGGATCATAAACCGAAACCACGTAATGGGTACATCCTTCAGTTGTGTTCTTTATTCTTAGCCGGACCGTCAAAGCATGGTTATCCACCAATAATATGGCTGCCATAACACTGATGCCATTTGATTCCATCTTGTCAAAATATGCTTTCATAACTAGCCCGAAATCACCGCAGGCAGCAACGCAACGCCCCTCAGGACGCTGGAAATCAACGCCAAAGTCTGGTTTTTGCATTTTTTGTTGAAGTGAGTGAGAAATTTTTCAGCTGAAGAGTAATCATCTTGATGGGGTTTGTGGTCAACATTCTGATAAATATCATTAATATATTGTGCAGCAATGTGTCGGCATACTATACGGTTTTGGGGTCGCCCCGGAAAATAACATTGACCATTAAGTTTAATTCTTGGAAATTCTTTTTCTTTTCTATCTGATTTTAGATTTAATTTTTGTTTATCAAGAGCGTCTGAGCGTTGGGGTAAAATTTCCATCAGGTATTCTTCAAATATTGGAGCAATGGTTTGAGTGAGTGTCGTGTTTTCGTTTTTATTAATTATCGTAATTTCTTTCTTATCAGCTTGTAAAACGGACGTGGAAAATTTAATGACAAAATCCTTGTTGCTAAAGATATGACGACCATTTTGTCTACAGTTCTCTGAGAAGCTTTTTAATAGAGCGTCGCCAGCTCCTTGCCAGAAAATTTATCCTCGAGTTCTTTATAAAACAATTCACTCAGGGTTTGGTGTTCATTTGTCTGGGCTGTATTATTAATATTTGCAGAGAAAGAACTACGAGGAATACGAGTAATCATTTAAATATCTCATTGTTTATTGATGTCTTGAATTTTAACTATCAGAACAGTGAAAAAATTTAATATGATTACAAGTAAAGAAATATCATAAATCGCTCAATCTCATAATGCAGCCGTAAAAGTTTCGGTGGAATGAGATCTTGCGATTTTGTTAATAATTAAGTGGTTTGATGTTTAAAAATAATACTGAGTTAATAAAAGTGTGTGAAGTGTATGACATTAAGTTATTTTGGCATCAATGCGATTAACAGACACCCTTATTCTATTGCCACTCAGGTATGATGGGCAGAATATTGCCTCTGCCCGCCAGAAAAAGTCAGCGCATTCCACCGTACGCCAGCGTCACTTCCTTCGCCGCTTTAATCACCATCGCGCCAAACTCGGTCACGCGGTCATCGGTAATACGTGAAATCGGTCCGGAAATAGAAATTGCGGCAAACGGTTCACGGTGCTCATCGAAAATACACGCTGCAAGGCAACGTAGCCCCAGTGCATGTTCCTCATCGTCAAATGAATAGCCCCGTTTGCGCGTTTGGGCGAGATCTTCTTTTAAATGCACAGGAGACACCAGCGTTGCGTGGGTATAGGCATGTAACCCTTTGCGGTGCAGCAGCTTCGTCACCTGTTCTTCGCTCAGTTGGGCTAAAAAGGCTTTACCCGCACCGGAAGCGTGCATAGGTAATTTACCGCCGATAGGCGCGGACATTCGCATCAGGTGGGTACACTGTACCTGGTCGATAATAATCGCTTCGTGATCGCTTTGATCAAGCACCGCCATATTGACCGTTTCGCCAGACTCTTCCATTAGATTGCGCAGGATAGGGTGAACAATTGCTAACAAATTACGGCTCTGGAGAAAGCTGCTGCCGACCATAAAGGCATGTGCGCCGATTGCCCAGTGTCCCAGTTCGCCAACCTGACGCACGAAACCCTGCTGTTGCATCGTGGTTAGCAGGCGGTGGGTCGTGGAATTGGGTAACCCGGCTTGTTGCGCCAGCTCCGTGAGTGCCACACTGCCATTGGATTCGGCAATCCACTCCAGTAATTTCAGGCCACGCGTTAAAGACTGAACCTGTCCAGTCGCTGGTGCGGTGGCAACGGCGGGTTTTCTGCCGCGTTTCGCGGGAATGGGTGCGACCATGACAGTCTCCTTTTTCTGTATCGTGGAAATCATTTTCATTTTTATTGTTAGCTAATGCAATAGTTGCTGACTGATCCGATGAGTTAATGTTGAACAAATCTCATGTTGCGTGGTGGTCGCTTTTACCACAGATGCGTTTATGCCAGTATGGTTTGTTGAATTTTTATTAAATCTGGGTTGAGCGTGTCGGGAGCAAGTGTGAGCAGCAAAGTGGAACAACTGCGTGCGCAGTTAAATGAACGTATTCTGGTGCTGGACGGCGGTATGGGCACCATGATCCAGAGCTATCGACTGAACGAAGCCGATTTTCGTGGTGAACGCTTTGCCGACTGGCCATGCGACCTCAAAGGCAACAACGACCTGCTGGTACTCAGTAAACCGGAAGTGATCGCCGCTATCCACAACGCCTACTTTGAAGCGGGCGCGGATATCATCGAAACCAACACCTTCAACTCCACAACCATTGCGATGGCGGATTACCAGATGGAATCCCTGTCGGCGGAAATCAACTTTGCGGCGGCGAAACTGGCGCGCGCCTGTGCTGATGAGTGGACCGCGCGCACGCCGGAGAAACCGCGCTACGTTGCCGGTGTTCTCGGCCCGACCAACCGCACGGCGTCTATTTCTCCGGACGTCAACGATCCGGCATTCCGCAACATCACTTTTGACGGGCTGGTGGCGGCTTATCGAGAGTCCACCAAAGCGCTGGTGGAAGGTGGTGCCGACCTGATTCTGATTGAAACCGTTTTCGACACCCTTAACGCCAAAGCGGCGGTCTTTGCGGTGAAAACGGAGTTTGAAGCGCTGGGCGTTGAGCTGCCGATTATGATCTCCGGCACCATCACCGACGCTCCGGGCGCACGCTCTCCGGGCAGACCACCGAAGCGTTTTATAACTCTCTGCGCCACGCCGAAGCGCTGACTTTCGGCCTTAACTGTGCGCTGGGGCCAGACGAACTGCGCCAGTACGTGCAGGAATTATCACGGATTGCGGAATGCTACGTCACAGCGCACCCGAATGCCGGGCTACCCAACGCCTTTGGTGAGTACGATCTCGACGCCGACACGATGGCAAAACAGATACGTGAATGGGCGCAAGCGGGCTTTCTCAATATCGTCGGCGGCTGCTGTGGCACCACGCCACAACATATTGCAGCGATGAGTCGTGCAGTAGAAGGATTAGCGCCGCGCAAACTGCCGGAAATCCCCGTAGCCTGCCGTTTGTCCGGCCTGGAGCCGCTGAACATTGGCGAAGATAGCCTGTTTGTGAACGTGGGTGAACGCACCAACGTCACCGGTTCCGCTAAGTTCAAGCGCCTGATCAAAGAAGAGAAATACAGCGAGGCACTGGATGTGGCCCGCCAGCAGGTGGAAAACGGCGCACAGATTATCGATATCAATATGGATGAAGGGATGCTCGACGCCGAAGCGGCGATGGTGCGTTTTCTCAATCTGATTGCCGGTGAACCGGATATCGCTCGCGTGCCGATTATGATCGACTCCTCAAAATGGGATGTCATTGAAAAAGGTCTGAAGTGTATCCAGGGCAAAGGCATTGTTAACTCTATTTCGATGAAAGAAGGCGTCGACGCTTTTATCCATCACGCGAAATTGTTGCGTCGTTATGGTGCGGCAGTGGTGGTAATGGCCTTTGACGAACAGGGGCAGGCCGATACCCGCGCACGGAAAATCGAGATTTGCCGTCGGGCGTACAAAATCCTCACCGAAGAGGTTGGCTTCCCGCCAGAAGATATCATCTTCGACCCGAACATCTTCGCGGTCGCAACTGGCATTGAAGAGCACAACAACTACGCACAGGATTTTATCGGCGCGTGTGAAGACATCAAACGCGAACTGCCGCACGCGCTAATTTCCGGCGGCGTATCTAACGTTTCTTTCTCATTCCGTGGCAACGATCCGGTGCGCGAAGCCATTCACGCGGTGTTCCTCTACTACGCTATTCGCAATGGCATGGATATGGGGATCGTCAACGCCGGGCAACTGGCGATTTACGACGACTGCCCGCTGAACTGCGCGACGCGGTGAAGATGTGATTCTTAACCGTCGCGACGATGGCACTGAGCGTTTACTGGAGCTTGCCGAGAAATATCGCGGCAGTAAAGCGGACGACGCGCCAACGCCCAGCAGGCGGAGTGGCGCTCGTGGGAAGTGAATAAACGTCTGGAATACTCGCTGGTCAAAGGCATTACCGAGTTTATCGAGCAGGATACCGAAGAAGCCCGCCAGCAGGCTACGCGCCCGATTGAAGTGATTGAAGGCCCGTTGATGGACGGCATGAACGTGGTCGGCGATCTGTTTGGCGAAGGGAAAATGTTCCTGCCACAGGTGGTCAAATCGGCGCGCGTCATGAAACAGGCAGTGGCGTATCTCGAACCGTTTATTGAAGCCAGCAAAGAGCAGGGTAAAACCAACGGCAAGATGGTGATCGCCACCGTGAAAGGCGATGTCCACGACATCGGTAAAAATATCGTTGGCGTGGTGCTGCAATGTAACAACTACGAAATTGTCGATCTCGGTGTGATGGTGCCTGCGGAAAAAATTCTCCGTACCGCCAAAGAAGTGAATGCTGATTTGATTGGCCTTTCGGGGCTTATCACGCCGTCGCTGGACGAGATGGTTAACGTGGCGAAAGAGATGGAGCGTCAGGGCTTCACTATTCCGCTATTGATTGGCGGCGCGACGACCTCAAAAGCGCACACGGCGGTGAAAATCGAGCAGAACTACAGCGGCCCGACGGTGTATGTGCAGAATGCCTCGCGCACCGTTGGTGTGGTAGCGGCGCTGCTTTCCGACACTCAGCGTGATGACTTTGTCGCTCGTACCCGCAAGGAGTACGAAACCGTGCGTATTCAGCACGGGCGCAAGAAACCGCGCACACCACCGGTCACGCTGGAAGCGGCGCGTGATAACGACTTCGCTTTTGACTGGCAGGCTTATACGCCGCCGGTGGCGCACCGTCTCGGCGTGCAGGAAGTCGAAGCCAGCATCGAAACGCTGCGTAATTACATCGACTGGACACCGTTCTTTATGACCTGGTCGCTGGCCGGGAAGTATCCGCGCATTCTGGAAGATGAAGTGGTGGGCGTTGAGGCGCAGCGTCTGTTTAAAGACGCCAATGACATGCTGGATAAATTAAGCGCCGAAAAAACGCTGAATCCGCGTGGCGTGGTGGGGCTGTTCCCGGCAAACCGTGTGGCGATGACATTGAAATCTACCGTGACGAAACGCGCACCCATGTGATCAACGTCAGCACCATCTGCGTCAACAGACCGAAAAAACGGGATTCGCTAACTACTGTCTCGCTGACTTCGTTGCGCCGAAGCTTTCTGGTAAAGCAGATTACATCGGCGCATTTGCCGTGACTGGCGGGCTGGAAGAGGACGCACTGGCTGATGCCTTTGAAGCGCAGCACGATGATTACAACAAAATCATGGTGAAAGCCCTTGCTGATCGTTTAGCCGAAGCCTTTGCGGAGTATCTCCATGAGCGTGTGCGTAAAGTCTACTGGGGCTATGCGCCGAACGAGAACCTCAGCAACGAAGAACTGATCCGCGAAAACTACCAGGGCATCCGTCCGGCACCGGGCTACCCGGCCTGCCCGGAACATACGGAAAAAGCCACCATCTGGGAGCTGCTGGAAGTGGAAAACACACTGGCATGAAACTCACAGAATCTTTCGCCATGTGGCTGGTGCATCGGTTTCGGGTTGGTACTTCAGCCACCCGGACAGCAAGTATTACGCGGTGGCGCAAATCCAGCGCGATCAGGTTGAAGACTATGCCCGCCGTAAAGGAATGAGCGTTACCGAAGTTGAGCGTTGGTTGGCACCGAATCTGGGGTATGACGCGGACTGATTCACAAATCTGTCACTTTTCCTTACAACAAACAGGGCGCTCAATGAGTGCCCTGTCTCTTTATTAATATGAAACACTTATACTGGAATCAGGCTGGAATAATCTTAGCCGGAAAAACGAAGGTCAAAAGGCACAGTAAAGATGCCAGTCAGCGTGTTTCCGGTCCTTTGGTCATTCAATTGCTTCAGGAACATATAACGATAAGGAGAACCTGAACTCGTGTTAACGCTGCTTCACCTGCTTTCTGCCGTCGCCCTGCTGGTCTGGGGGACTCATATTGTTCGAACCGGCGTAATGCGCGTCTTCGGCGCGCGTTTGCGTACTGTCCTTAGCCGGAGCGTCGAAAAGAAGCCGCTCGCCTTTTGCGCGGGGATCGGCGTTACCGCACTGGTACAGAGCAGTAATGCCACCACCATGCTGGTGACCTCGTTCGTCGCTCAGGATCTGGTAGCCCTCGCACCTGCTCTGGTGATTGTGCTGGGTGCAGATGTCGGGACGGCGCTAATGGCGCGTATTCTCACCTTCGATTTATCCTGGCTGTCACCATTACTTATTTTTATCGGCGTGATTTTTTCCTCGGACGCAAACAGTCACGCGCCGGGCAACTGGGCCGCGTCGGTATTGGTCTTGGTTGATTTTGCTGGCGTTGGAGTTGATTGTGCAGGCCGTAACGCCGATCACCCAGGCAAACGGCGTTCAGGTGATCTTTGCCTCGCTGACCGGCGATATTCTGCTGGATGCGCTGATTGGCGCGATGTTCGCCATTATCAGCTACTCCAGCCTTGCTGCTGTACTGCTGACCGCGACTCTGACCGCTGCAGGCATTATCTCCTTCCCCGTGGCGCTCTGTCTGGTGATTGGTGCTAACCTCGGTTCCGGCCTGCTGGCGATGCTCAACAACAGTGCCGCCAATGCCGCAGCCCGCCGTGTCGCGCTGGGTAGTCTGCTGTTTAAGCTGGTGGGTAGCCTGATTATCCTGCCGTTTGTCCATTTGCTGGCAGAGACAATGGGGAAGTTGCCATTGCCAAAAGCGGAACTGGTGATCTATTTCCATGTCTTCTACAACCTTGTACGTTGCCTGGTCATGCTGCCATTTGTTGACCCGATGGCACGTTTGCAAAACGATTATTCGCGATGAACCGGAACTGGATACCCAGCTACGGCCCAAACATCTGGATGTCAGCGCGCTGGATACGCCCACGCTTGCTCTGGCGAACGCCGCCCGCGAAACCCTGCGCATTGGCGACGCCATGGAACAGATGATGGAAGGGCTGAATAAAGTGATGCACGGCGAGCCACGGCAGGAGAAAGAGCTGCGTAAGCTGGCTGATGATATCAACGTTCTCTATACCGCCATTAAGCTGTATCTGGCGCGGATGCCAAAAGAAGAGCTGGCGGAGGAAGAGTCGCGCCGCTGGGCGGAGATCATCGAAATGTCGCTCAACCTTGAACAGGCCTCCGATATCGTCGAGCGCATGGGGAGCGAAATTGCCGATAAATCGCTGGCAGCACGGCGGGCATTTTCGCTTGATGGCTTGAAGGAACTGGATGCGCTCTATGAGCAATTGCTCAGTAATTTAAAACTGGCAATGTCGGTTTTCTTCTCTGGCGATGTTACCAGCGCCCGTCGTTTGCGCCGCAGCAAGCATCGTTTTCGCATTCTTAATCGCCGTTATTCCCATGCTCACGTCGATCGCCTGCATCAGCAAAACGTGCAAAGCATTGAAACCAGTTCGCTACATTTAGGCTTACTGGGAGATATGCAGCGTCTGAACTCGCTGTTTTGTTCGGTGGCTTACAGTGTGCTGGAACAGCCGGATGAAGACGAAGGACGGGACGAGTATTAATACCGTGACCCTGTAGACCTGATAAGACGCGTAAAGCGTCGCATCAGGCACGATGAACAAGATGCCGGATTATGCATCCGGCAATTCATTTAAAAACGGTGACCCGCTTCCAGCGGAACCGCTTCTTCACCAGCCTTAAACACATAAGTGGTGTTCGGGCCACCCAGCGTTGCGTGACCTTTACTCACTGTGATCCAGTTACCTTCCGGTAGACCAATAATTGTGAGTTCTGGCGCGACGACCAGCAGTTCGCGAATACGCTGTTCACGGGTTTCACCTTTATGGCCTTCCGGCAGCGCGTTGGTGAAGTGCGGGTTGATTTGCAACGGGAACAGATTCAGCGCATCGAAACCTTGCGGATCGACAATCGGCATATCGTTGGTGGTACGAATGGTTGGGCAAGCAAGGTTAGCGCCAGCGCTCCAGCCAATATACAGCGCGCCACGTTTAACCACGTCAGTAATTGGTGCCAGCAGCCCGCGCTCGCGGCACTGTTTCAGCAACTGGAAAGTATTACCGCCGCCGACAATCACGATCTCAGCATTTTCAATCGCGGCAACGGGATCGACAACGCTATGAATACCGGTGACAGAAACACCCAGCGGAGCGAGAACCGCAGCCGTTTTCGCTGTGTAATCATCCCAGGTCTGCGTTACGCCAGCGAAAGGGATAAACACCGCTGAGCGGCGACCCTGCAACTGTTCAGCAATTAGCGGCAGTGCATGTTCCAGCCAGGCTTTACCCGGCAGCGTCGAGTTACTCAATAAAAGCAGTTCCATTACTTCTCCGGTTAGTAAGAAATCACGGAAGGCATGCTACCACTGCGAATTTAACCACTTACTGACATGGCTCACGATGTCACGTATTGCACCGGGCGTTGAGCTGATGACAAACACAGCATTGCCTGATGCGCTACGCTTATCAGGCCTACAAGCTAATTGCAATGTCTTGAATTTTCGCGATTTTGTAGGCCGAATAAGGCTTCATTCCGCATCCGGCATAAACAATGTGCACTTTGCCACCAATTTGAGCGCCCCTTAAGGCGCTGATGTTTTTTATCCTTCTCGTGCACATTGTGCCGCTTCTGCAATCAGCCGCACATCAGGTCGCGAAGTTGCCGCGGCGACCAGCCAGCGACATGCAGAGTTAAGTAGCGCGATTAATCATGGGAAATTGCTTCTGCATGGGCGAGCAGGTATTGCTCCGCCTCACCGGACCAGATCCCCTGATGACGCGCCAGAATCGCCGCCAGTGCTTGATCCTGAATCTGCGTGAGTGACGTCAGCGGCAGGTATTTCCCTGTATACACCAGCTTTTTGCCGCCGCCGACGGCAGGCAATTCAAGCGTGGTTTCGCCCGCGGCATTCAGCCCAAGAATATGTGTTACCACTTTTGCGGCCTGCACTTTTTTCTCTTCAATCAATTTGACCGCTGCGCGCATGTCTCGGTATTGCCGCCTGACGTGCCACGTAGTGGGTAAATGCATAATGCACATCGTAGAAATTAATTGGCGCGCTGAAGTGCTTATCCTGCGGTCCGGCGAAGAAATTCAGACAACCATCTGTCGCCAGCAAGGAAGAGGCGAGAGTCACCAGTCCTTCATTAGGCACAAAGACGAAAATATCATCGAAGCCGTGACCGCCACTCAGTGCCATTAACGTATCAAATGCTGCATCGGCGGCATTGAGATAATGAATCAGTGTTTGCGGTTCTGATGGATAGTGCTTGCGCGCATAACTCAATTTGTCGTTGTCGGTATCGGTAATGACGAGCAGCGACGGGTTAACGGGTCCATGCAGCGCATAATCAATCGCCAACAGTCCCATTGGTCCGGTGCCGCCGAGGATCAGCGTGCGCCTTGCGGGCGAATCCCCATCGTGTGGTTATAACTACCTTCCTGAAGATGATAGTTGGCGTTGAACGCGCCAATCACGCAGGAAAGCGGTTCAACCAGCGAGCCTTCAAAATAGGTTTCGCCGTCGTATGCCAGCAGGCAATCTTGTTCCATGACCTCGTTGGGAATAACCACATGCGTGGCTTCGCCGCCCACCCACGGGAAGGAGTAGCCGGGGCAGTCCGGGCGGTCGGGGAGTTGCAGGTTGGCCTGAATCACATAACGCTGACCCGGCTGGAATTTGTGCTGCCACTTTTTACCCACGGCCAGAATATCGCCGCAAAACTCGTGGCCGATGATGATTGGGTTGGTCGCCACATCGTCGGGTACTTTTTTATGGTTTTCACCCAGGTTGGCCTCTTTCCAGGAAGAGAGGCACAGGCTGTCAGTGACCACCGTCGCGAGGATTTCATCCTCCTGCATTTCAGGAAGATCAAAGGTTTCCAGGCGTAAATCACGTTTACCATAAAGACGCAGAGCTGTTGTTTTCATAAACCACCTCATGTTGAGCGATGGCCCCGGCAGTCGTGCCGGGGCGAAGAATCAGGACAGGAAGCCCAGCGCATTGCCGATAATCCCTAAGCCAAACAGGGCGAAAATCAGCCATACCGGGTTAATTTTTTTGTTGAGCAGACGAACCATCAGTAGCGTCAGACCGAGCGCCAGCAAACCAGGGCAAAGTTGGTCGAGAATGTTCTGCACGGTCATGGTGACGGTGGAGCCATCGGCGGCATGCGTTTGTGAAACCACCAACGGTACGTTGATTGACGTCCATTTGGTCACCAGCACGCCCATCACAAACAGTCCGAGAATCGACGCGCCTTCGGTGAGTTTTTGCAGCACATTCCCGCCCATATCGCTGACGATATTCACCCCTTTGCGAAAGCCGAGCTGTAGGCCATACCACTTCATCGCCAGACGCACCGCATTGAAAATAAAGAAAAACAGCAGCGGGCCGAGAATGTTGCCCGAAAGTGCCAGAGATGCGCCGAGCGCGGCGGTAATCGGGCGCAGCGTTCCCCAGACCAGTGGATCGCCAACTCCTGCCAATGGTCCCATCAGACCGACTTTGATGCCGTTAATGGTACCGTCATCAATTTCCGCGCCGTTGGCCCGCGCCTCTTCCATGGCGGCAGTGACGCCGATGACCGGGCCACATACGGCTGGCGTGGTATTGAAGAACACCAGGTGTCGCCTGAGCGCCGCAACCTGATCCTCTTTTAATGGGTAAAGTCGTTTGATGGCGGGGATCATGTCGTAACAAAAGCCCAGCCCATGAATGCGTTCAAAGTTGAAGGACGCCTGTTGCAGGTTGGAGCGCAGAAACATGCTCACCAGATCGCTGCGTGTAATTTTTCTCTGTTCCATGATGGCTCCGTTAATCATCAAGTTGGTCAAGGGCGGTGATAGTGGTGGTCTGGGGATGTGGTTCAGCTTTACGCCACTGTGGATTTAACTGGATGTAGAGCAGGGCCATGATCACGCCGACGCCACCGAACGCCAGCAGACTGAGATCGAGGTAGCCACCTGCGAGGAAACCGAGGAAAAAGAAAGGCATCAAATATTTCACGCCCATCATGCGAAGCACCATGCGTAACCGACCACCACGATAAAACCGCCAGCAATCTGCAGTCCACGGGTCACAAATTCGGGAATGGCGCTCAGCATATTGCTCACCATATCAGCGCTGACGAACAGCGAGACAATTAGTGCCGGAATAGCAACGCGCAGCGCCTGCACGCCAAGCGCGGAGACATGCAGAATATCGAGAGTGCGAAACCGTGCTTCTTCCGCTGCTTTATCCGCCGCGTGCTGGAACACTACGGTGATGGTGCGGGCAAACACCGTCAGTACCTGGCCTGCAGCAGCCACAGGCAACGCGATGGCGATACCGGTGGCGATGCTTTGCTGACCAACGATAACCAGAATGGCGGAGATAATGCTGGCGAGCGCGGAATCCGGAGATTGCGCCGCGCCGACGTTCATCCAGCCGAGAGCTATCAATTCCAGCGTACCACCGAGTATTATTCCGGTTTTTAAATCACCGAGAATTAAACCAATCACCGTACAGGCAATTAATGGGCGATGAGTCTGAAATTCATCCAGCACGCTGCCCATTCCGGCAATACAGGAAAAAAGAAATATAGCAATGATTTGTAGGGTACTTATTTCCATGATTTGTCACCTTTTAAGTGTCGTCATCCCTGCCTGTTAAAGCATATGTACACAGGCGCTATTATTTAATTTGCGATTAACTGTTCGTTTATTTTGTCGATAATATTGATTGAGGGATCTGACGCTACGACGCGTAAATCCAGTATGACGCCAAGATTATTTAACTCATGAAATGCGTTAATATCATCATCATCTAATGAAACCGCTTTGGTTAACTGTTTTTTACCGGGCCGCCAGGCCATGCCGCCAATATTCAGGGTGCCTATTTTTACCCCCTGGCGAACCATCGCTAAGGCATCCTGTGGGCGAGTGAAAAGATAAAAAACGGTTTCGTCCTGATATTGCGGGTTGTGATAAACCGCGACGGCTTTTTCAATATTGACCACGTTAACCTTCATTCCCGGTGGCGCAGCCTGACGCAATAATGTCCGGCGAACTTCATCGTTATAACTTCGTCATTGCAGATAATAATGCGCTGGGCGTTAGCCACTTTAGACCAGACGGTAGTGACCTGGCCGTGGATCAGGCGGTCATCAATGCGGGCGAGCGTAATGTTCATCAGAAATCCTCCTCTGCTGTTGCCACCTGTCTCCAGACGACGCAGGTTTGCTTTGCGATTTGCGTCAGGTGTTCACACAGTTCATCAACATTCATGCTGTCCTGGTTATCAACCAGTTCGAGCGCCAGCGGCAGAGAAAGGCCGCTGATTACCCGCAGGCGAGGATTGCGCATCGCAAGCATCGCTGCCGCATTCCACGGGCTGCCGCACTGTAAATCCACGGCGATTAGCCACTCGTCATGATTGTGAATGCTCACTAACTTCTCCAGCTTTGCCACAATGTCTCCGGCGTTCTCGCCGGGCACAAATTCAACGGCCTCGACCCTGGCATCGCCGTACACCATCTGAACCGATTCCAGCATGGCGCAGGCTAATTTGCCGTGGGCGCAAAAAATGGCATTGACCATAAAGCCTCCTTAACCGCGCGTTTTGCCGCCTGCAATGTTAGTGGTTACTCCGGTGATATAGCTGGCGCGTTCAGACAGCAGATAACAAACAAAATCAGCCACTTCTGCTAATCTTCCGGCGCGCCCAATAGGAATGGAATTTTTGGTATAGCCTTCACGCAGCTGCTCGACGGTGATATTGCGCGTCCACGCCAGCGCTTCTTCATATTCCGGCGTGCGCAGTCCTGTTTTTTCCAGAATCCCCGGCGCGATACCGACCACACGGATACCGTGCTTACCCAGCTCTTTCGACCAGGAGCGCGTGAAGCTATTAAGCGCGGCTTTGGTCGCGGCGTAACAGCTTTGGCCTTCTGAGCTTCCAGTCCACTTTCTGAGGAAACATTCACAATCACGCCATCATGTTGTTTGACCATCTGTCGCGCCACCGCCTGTGACATCAGAAAAACGCCTTTCTGGTTGATATTGACCATTTTTTCGAATGCAGCTTCGTTGAGTTCATACTGCCCGGCAGGCGCTTTCTCATCGACCAGCAGACGCGGGAAATTGACCCCGGCGTTATTGACCAGACCGTCGATGCGATCAAAACGCTGGATAATTTCCGCTACCGTATGATTTACCTCTTTGGCGCTGGAAATATCGGTCGGCCAAAACTGATAGCCTTTATGACCTTCATATTGACCATCGCCACCGTGAATATCGACCATCTGTACATTTGCGCCTTGTGCTAATAATTCCTCTACAATCGCCAGACCAATACCGGATGCGCCGCCGGTGACGATAATGATTTTATCCTGCAAATTTAACCACGTTTGCATAACAGACTCCTGATTTTAGATAATAGGGACCGCCGTAATTTTTATTACGGTAAACATCGGGAAGATTTTTATTTCAGTAATAGTTCAGCTGTGCTGCTATTCGTTACCAGACAATTAATATATTTTCCACGCAGTGCACCAACAATTCCACTGTATTTTTCTTCGCTCATGCAATGCCAATGGAATATCGCGCCTGCTTTAATTTATTCATTTCGATAGAGAGTGTTTTTTCGCTCATATTCGTTTCAACCATTGCGCCGTGAATATCAAAAAAGCGCGAGCAAATATCGCCAGCAACCTGGCGGGCATTCAGGTCGTCACTCTCTTCACCACCATAAAACGCATGCCAGTTAGCGCCGTCGCGAATGGCCGGTGAGCCAATTCCCACCAGGGCGACATCCAGATTATCCCAGTAGGCAGAGATGGTTTTAAAGTGCTGAGATGCATGATCCCATTACGAATTAATGGGTTATCCAGTAGAGCCGGAAAATCCGCGAGATGCGATTCCCCTTTCAACTTCGCTGCCGCGCTGTAGGTTAATGTGTTTACATGATAGCGGCTTTCGAGTTTACCGGACGGTCCGCCAATAATTGGTACGCAGATTACTGCCGCGATTGCCCCGCCTGCGGCAAGTTTCAACCAGTGCGCTCACCGCGCGACCCCAGGAAAAACCGACAATATCGCCAGGCTCCAGCAAGCGATCCAGCAGTTGCGCGCCGTGTAACCCCATCATCGCCAGTTGAGTCTCTTCATCCTCATCATTTCCCGACACCACCACAACGTCTTTCAGGCCAAACTTTTGCTTCAGTTGCTGCTCCAGCCAGAGATTTTCGTTGTAGTCATAGTTGATGGCGATGGTGACAATTCCCTGATCGCGGCCTCGTTTAAGCAAGCGGCTGATGGTGGTGCGGTAAATACCAGTTCGCGCGCGATTTGCGCCTGCGTCATATCCTGTTCGTAATAGAGTTGGGCAATCTTCACAATCAAACGGATATCGTCACTGTTTTCCATTGCCGCCTCCTGGTTCTGCACATTTGTGCAAATACGCTTTCTCACCGCTTGATCTGATATAACCCCATCATGATGGCCTTTCAAAGCGATTTTTCACTCTTTGCATGGGGAGAAATAGCGCTTTCTCTTGCACATTTGTTTCTCTGCGTAGTAGTCATCAGCACAGGTGTGCAGCGATTCGTAATATGTTGATTATCCTTATTTTGCCAGGCAATTTGCATCGTACTTCCGGAGACACTTTTGTGATAAAAGGCGTGGCAGATCACATTTAATTTCGACGTTGCCGCATAACCCTGTTTTTCCCCGCTAAGAGGTACGGTATATTCCGCGTTTTACAGGAGAATTTATGCTGCCCGACTCATCAGTCCGTTTAAATAAATACATCAGCGAAAGCGGAATTTGCTCACGCCGCGAAGCGGATCGCTATATCGAGCAAGGCAATGTGTTCCTTAATGGCAAGCGAGCCACCATTGGCGATCAGGTGAAACCCGGCGACGTTGTGAAAGTAAACGGTCAGTTGATTGAGCCTCGGGAAGCCGAAGATTTGGTACTTATCGCCCTGAACAAGCCCGTCGGTATTGTCAGCACCACCGAAGATGGCGAGCGCGATAACATTGTCGATTTCGTTAACCACAGCAAACGCGTGTTCCCGATTGGCCGCCTGGATAAAGACTCTCAGGGGCTGATTTTCCTCACCAATCACGGCGATCTGGTGAATAAGATCCTCCGTGCGGGTAACGATCATGAGAAAGAGTATCTGGTGACGGTCGATAAACCGATTACCGATGAATTTATTCGTGGTATGGGGGCGGGGGTGCCGATCCTCGGGACGGTGACGAAAAAGTGCAAAGTCAAAAAAGAAGCGCCGTTTGTCTTCCGCATTACCCTGGTGCAGGGGCTGAACCGTCAGATTCGTCGCATGTGCGAGCACTTTGGTTACGAAGTGAAAAAGCTGGAACGTACGCGCATTATGAACGTCAGCTTAAGCGGCATTCCGCTGGGTGAGTGGCGCGATTTAACCGACGATGAGTTAATCGATCTCTTTAAGCACATTGAAAATTCCTCTTCCGAGGCAAAACCTAAAGCGAAGGCCAAACCGAAAACGGTAGGCATCAAACGTCCAGTCGTTAAGATGGAAAAAACGGCGGAAAAAGGCGGTCGCCCGGCGTCCAACGGTAAGCGTTTTACCTCGCCGGGGCGTAAAAAGAAGGGGCGTTAATCAGCGCCTGCCGCGCGTCGACGTATTTGCTGACCAGCTAAATGACGCCTCAGGATCCGGTTTATAAGCCTGCTTTTTCTTTAACTGGCGGGCTTTTTTCGCTTCAGCCTCACGCTCGACCATTAATTTATCGATGTACTCTTTTCTTAATGCTGTTGGTTTCGGAGTTGGTCAGTACGCGACCATGCGCAATCCGCGCCCGATCCAGCAGTGTTTTAAGTTCACGCTGCTCGCGTTCAGTCATCTCTTTTTGGGTAATACGGGGGAGTGCCATGATGGTGCCCTCAGTGAGCCAGAGAGTTCAGTGTACGGGAATTCGTTTGCGAGCAGAACTGATAATATTCATTTTGCCTTCTCTTAACTATTTATCTCTTTCGATAATTAATTAGAGATGCAGATAAAAAAATTAAAGGCAATTATTCTCCGATAAAGACGTTGGTTAACAGAGTACAGGCTCGTTTATTGATGAGCATAGTGACAAGAAAATCAATACGGCCCGAAATATAGCTTCCAGGCCATACAGTATTTACTCAAACAAATTACTATGCAGTTTTTGCACCACCTGCTCGGCATCTTCGCCGGGCACCAGGAAGCACAGGTTATGGCTGGATGCGCCGTAACAAATCATGCGAATGTTGAACGGTTCCAGTACGCCGAATACCTCTTTGCCAACGCCGCAGGCTTTTGACAGGTCATTGCCAATCAACGCGACCAGCGCCAGACCTTCCTCCACTTCTACCCGGCATAGTGCAGACAGCTCCATCAGCAGAGATTGCGTCAGCAAGGTATCGCCAGTGGAGGTTGAACCGGTGGTATCAAGGTTAATGCCACGCTCACTTCTGACGTGGTGATTAAGTCTACCGAAATATTATGCCGCGCGAGGATGCCGAAAACTTCCGCGAGGAAACCGCGAGAATGCAGCATATTCAGGCTGTGCAAAGTGAGCAGAGTCTGATTGCGACGAAGCGCCAGCGCGCGGAATAGCGGCGGATTTTCAGTTTTATTGCACACCAGCGTACCACCTGCGCGTGGGTCTTTGCTGGAGCCAACAAAGACCGGGATATCGCTACGTACTGCGGGTAGCAACGTTGCCGGATGCAGTACTTTTGCACCAAAAGTTGCCATCTCTGCCGCTTCGGCAAACGCGATTTCATCAATGCGTTTTGCTGCGGAAACCACGCGTGGATCGGTGGTGTAGATGCCCGGGACGTCGGTCCAGATATCAACACGAGATGCGTGTAAAGCCTCCGCCAGCAAGGCTGCCGTATAATCGCTGCCTCCACGGCCAAGCGTCGTTGTCCGACCTTTATTTTCGCTACCGATAAATCCCTGGGTGATCACTAAGCCTTCATTGAGGCGTGGGAGCAGCTGCAGCGCGGCCAGTTCCGCCAGCGCGGCTACATCTGGCTCTGCACGACCAAATCGGTCGTTGGTACGCATCACTTTACGTACATCAAACCACTGTGCCTGAACATCGCGTTCGCGCAGGATTTCGACAAACAGCAGGGTCGACATCAGCTCGCCGTGGCTGACCAGTTCATCTGTCAGCGCCGGAGACGTTGCCAGCGCCGCCGCTTCTGCCAGAACAGTAATGTTCTCCAGCAGACGTTCAATCTCTTCACGGATAACGTTCGGGTAACGCAGACGTTCCAGAATGGCAAACTGGATGTTGCGAATAGCGTCGAGTTTTTCGAATCGCTCGCCAGGTTCCAGTCCTTCCGCTAAAGCGACCAGCAGATTAGTGATACCAGCAGAAGCCGAGAGGACAACTAAACGTACGTTGGCATCAGAAAGCACAATATCAGCGCTGCGGTTCATGGCGTCAAAATCAGCTACGCTGGTACCGCCAAATTTGGAGACAACAATTTCAGACATAACTACCTCGTGTCAGGGGATCCATTTTCAGCCTTGGCACAAGGGAAGAGCGGAAGACGGGTGGGCGCAGAGCGATACTTCGCTACTATTTTCACCCAGAAGTGCTCCACCACTTGCGAAACGCCCGACTGCGAACGCTTCTGGTGACAACCCAGGGGATTCAGCCCCTGTAGCCGATGATGAACGTGGCCAGCCGTTCAATCACCTCGGCGATGCACCCCCTCAGGTGTTATCACAGGACTGGCTCCTCCAACACCGTTACTTGGGCAACGCGCCTCTTCTGGCCTGCGCTAGCGCAGGTAGTACATTTATAAATAAAGGGTGAGCGGGGCGGTTGTCAACGATGGGGTCATGCGGATTTTTCATCCACTCCTGGCGGTCAGTAGTTCAGCTAATAAATGCTTCACTGCGCTAAGGGTTTACACTCAACATTACGCTAACGGCACTAAAACCATCACATTTTTCTGTGACTGGCGCTACAATCTTCCAAAGTCACAATTCTCAAAATCAGAAGAGTATTGCTAATGAAAAACATCAATCCAACGCAGACCGCTGCCTGGCAGGCACTACAGAAACACTTCGATGAAATGAAAGACGTTACGATCGCCGATCTTTTTGCTAAAGACGGCGATCGTTTTTCTAAGTTCTCCGCAACCTTCGACGATCAGATGCTGGTGGATTACTCCAAAAACCGCATCACTGAAGAGACGCTGGCGAAATTACAAGATCTGGCGAAAGAGTGCGATCTGGCGGGCGCGATTAAGTCGATGTTCTCTGGTGAGAAGATCAACCGCACCGAAAACCGCGCCGTGCTGCACGTAGCGCTGCGTAACCGTAGCAATACCCCGATTCTGGTTGATGGCAAAGACGTAATGCCAGAAGTCAACGCGGTGCTGGAGAAGATGAAAACCTTCTCGGAAGCGATTATTTCCGGTGAGTGGAAGGGTTATACCGGCAAAGCAATCACTGACGTAGTGAACATCGGGATCGGTGGTTCTGACCTCGGCCCGTACATGGTGACCGAAGCACTGCGTCCGTACAAAAATCACCTGAACATGCACTTTGTTTCTAACGTCGATGGTACTCACATCGCGGAAGTGCTGAAAAAAGTAAACCCGGAAACCACGCTGTTCCTGGTAGCATCTAAAACCTTCACCACTCAGGAAACCATGACCAACGCCCATAGTGCGCGTGACTGGTTCCTGAAAGCGGCTGGTGATGAAAAACACGTTGCGAAACACTTTGCGGCGCTTTCCACCAATGCCAAAGCCGTTGGCGAGTTTGGTATTGATACTGCCAACATGTTCGAGTTCTGGGACTGGGTTGGCGGCCGTTACTCTTTGTGGTCAGCGATTGGCCTGTCGATTGTTCTCTCCATCGGCTTTGATAACTTCGTTGAACTGCTTTCTGGCGCACACGCGATGGACAAGCATTTCTCCACCACGCCTGCCGAGAAAAACCTGCCTGTACTGCTGGCGCTGATTGGCATCTGGTACAACAATTTCTTTGGTGCGGAAACTGAAGCGATTCTGCCGTATGACCAGTATATGCACCGTTTCGCGGCGTACTTCCAGCAGGGCAATATGGAGTCCAACGGTAAGTATGTTGACCGTAACGGTAACGTTGTGGATTACCAGACTGGCCCGATTATCTGGGGTGAACCAGGCACAAACGGTCAGCACGCGTTCTACCAGCTGATCCACCAGGGAACCAAAATGGTACCGTGCGATTTCATCGCCCCGGCTATCACCCATAACCCGCTCTCTGATCATCACCAGAAACTGCTGTCTAACTTCTTTGCTCAGACCGAAGCGCTGGCGTTTGGTAAATCCCGCGAAGTGGTTGAGCAGGAATATCGTGATCAGGGTAAAGATCCGGCAACGCTTGACTACGTGGTGCCGTTCAAAGTGTTCGAAGGTAACCGCCCGACCAACTCTATCCTGCTGCGCGAAATCACTCCGTTCAGCCTGGGTGCGTTGATTGCGCTGTATGAGCACAAAATCTTTACTCAGGGCGTGATCCTGAACATCTTCACCTTCGACCAGTGGGGCGTTGAGCTGGGTAAACAACTGGCGAACCGTATTCTGCCAGAGCTGAAAGATGATAAAGAAATCAGCAGCCACGATAGCTCGACCAATGGTCTGATTAACCGCTATAAAGCGTGGCGCGGTTAATTAAATAACCTTAATAAAAATGCCGACGTTATGTCGGCATTTTTTATCAGATAAATCCCCTTGTCTGTGATTTAACGGAAATCATGCTGTGAGGTTAATCCTAAAATAAATTTTTAATCGTGATTGATTTCGGAAAATACGTAGGTTGATTATTTTTAATTCTATTTTAACTTTTTGATTTTTAATCTTATTTATATATAAGTTTAAACTTATATTTGATATTCATTCCAATTATCCTAAAACCCCATCGCTAATTCCCCACACCGTAATTCGCATGCTTTAGTTGTGTATACTCGATCCCGCCCGAAATGTTTTTGGGTAAATCTCCATTCATTCAATGAAGGGAAATTGTTATGAAAAAAAGTTCTGTATGGCATTTTTGCCATATCTGCGCTTGCGGCGACTTCTGCGTGGGCTGCACCTGTACAGGTGGGCGAAGCGGCAGGGTCGGCAGCAACGTCGGTTTCGGCGGGGAGTTCCTCCGCGACCAGCGTCAGCACCGTAAGCTCGGCGGTGGGTGTCGCGCTCGCGGCAACCGGTGGCGGTGATGGTTCTAATACCGGGACCACAACAACCACGACCACCAGTACCCAGTAATAAAGTATGTATCCCCAAAATAATTCGAGTCATTGCATCTGTGGCTTGAAGTATGAAGGGATTTACCATAACCACACTCCGGTGTGGTTATTCTGCCCTCTGGAGAAGAGTCGTGAAGCGACCTGCACTCATTCTTATCTGCCTGCTATTACAGGCCTGTTCAGCACGACTAAAGAGCTGGGCAATTCACTGTGGGACAGTCTGTTCGGCACGCCAGGCGTACAGCTGACGGACGATGATATTCAAAATATGCCTACGCCAGCCAGTACATGCAGCTTAATGGCGGACCGCAGTTATTTGTGGTGCTGGCCTTCGCTGAAGACGGACAACAAAAATGGGTCACTCAGGATCAGGCCACTCTCGTCACACAACATGGTCGTCTGGTGAAGACTTTGCTTGTCGGCGACAACCTGATTGAAGTGAATAACCTTGCTGCGACCCGCTGATTAAACCCGCACAAATTGTTGATGGTGCAACATGGACGCGCACGATGGCTGGACCGAGTACCAGCAGGTACGCTACGCCACCGCACGCTCAGTCTTCAAATGGGATGGCACCGATACCGTCAAAGTCGGCAGCGATGAAACTCCGGTTCGCGTGCTGGACGAAGAAGTCTCCACCGACCAGGCGCGCTGGCATAACCGCTATTGGATCGACAGCGAAGGGCAAATTCGCCAGTCGGAACAGTATCTCGGCGCGGATTATTTCCCGGTGAAAACCACTCTCATCAAGGCGGCAAAACAATGATTAAACAAACTATTGTCGCATTGATTTTGAGTGTGGGGGCGTCATCGGTCTTTGCGGCGGGAACCGTCAAGGTATTCAGCAATGGCAGCAGTGAGGCCAAAACGCTGACGGGTGCAGAGCATTTAATCGATCTGGTAGGCCAACCACGGCTGGCAAACAGTTGGTGGCCCGGTGCGGTGATTAGCGAAGAGCTGGCAACGGCGGCAGCATTGCGTCAGCAGCAGGCGTTGCTGACACGGCTGGCAGAACTAACCGCAGACTCCAGCGCCGACGATGCCGCCGCGATTAACGCCTTACGCCAGCAAATTCAGGCGTTGAAAGTGACGGGCAGGCAAAAAATCAATCTTGATCCCGATATCGTCCGCGTTGCTGAACGCGGTAACCCGCCGTTGCAGGGCAACTACACGCTGTGGGTCGGACCACCGCCGTCCACGGTCATGTTGTTCGGGCTTATCAGCGTCCTGGCAAGCAGTCATTCACTCCAGGTCGCGACGTGGCGAGCTATCTCTCCGGCCAGAACCTGCTTAGCGGTGCGGATCGCAGCTACGCGTGGGTGGTTTACCCGGACGGACGCACGCAAAAAGCGCCGGTGGCTTACTGGAACAAGCGTCACGTAGAGCCGATGCCCGGCAGCATTATTTATGTTGGCCTCGCGGACTCCGTCTGGAGTGAGACGCCTGATGCCTTAACGCCGACATTCTTCAGACTCTGACGCAGCGGATACCTCAATAATGAAAAAAAGACATCTGCTTAGCTTACTGGCGCTGGGCATTAGCACAGCTTGCTACGGCGAAACATATCCTGCGCCCATTGGTCCGTCGCAGTCGGATTTCGGTGGCGTAGGATTATTACAAACGCCCACCGCGCGCATGGCGCGGGAAGGGAGTTGAGTCTGAACTATCGCGATAACGATCAGTACCGTTATTACTCAGCTTCAGTGCAACTCTTCCCGTGGCTAGAAACAACGCTGCGCTACACCGACGTGCGCACCCGGCAGTACAGCAGCGTCGAAGCGTTCTCTGGCGATCAAACGTATAAAGATAAAGCTTCGATCTCAAACTGCGTTTGTGGGAAGAGAGTTACTGGCTGCCGCAAGTGGCGGTTGGTGCGCGGGATATCGGCGGTACGGGGCTGTTTGATGCGGAATATCTTGTTGCCAGCAAAGCCTGGGGGCCGTTCGATTTTACGCTCGGCCTGGGCTGGGGATATCTGGGCACCAGCGGTAATGTGAAAAATCCGCTCTGTTCAGCCAGTGATAAATATTGCTATCGCGATAACAGCTACAAACAGGCGGGATCTATCGACGGTAGCCAGATGTTCCACGGCCCGGCCTCACTGTTTGGCGGCGTGGAATACCAGACGCCTGGCAACCGCTGCGCCTGAAACTGGAGTATGAAGGCAATAATTATCAGCAGGATTTTGCCGGGAAGCTGGAGCAAAAAAGTAAGTTTAACGTCGGTGCGATTTATCGCGTTACCGATTGGGCCGACGTTAACCTTAGCTATGAACGTGGCAACACCTTTATGTTTGGCGTTACGTTGCGCACCAACTTTAACGATCTGCGCCCGTCTTACAACGATAACGCCCGCCCGCAATATCAACCGCAGCCGCAGGATGCCATTTTGCAGCATTCGGTGGTGGCGAATCAGTTAACGCTGTTGAAATACAATGCCGGACTTGCCGATCCACAGATCCAGCGAAAGGCGATACGCTGTATGTTACCGGCGAGCAGGTGAAATATCGTGATTCGCGCGAAGGGATCATCCGTGCTAATCGGATCGTGATGAACGATCTGCGGATGGGATCAAAACGATCCGCATTACGGAAAATCGCCTTAACATGCCGCAGGTGACGACGGAAACCGATGTCGCCAGCCTGAAAAATCATCTCGCCGGAGAGCCGTTGGGCCACGAAACGACGCTGGCGCAAAAACGCGTCGAGCCAGTGGTTCCGCAGTCCACCGAGCAGGGCTGGTATATCGACAAATCACGCTTTGATTTCCATATCGATCCGGTGCTGAACCAGTCGGTCGGTGGCCCGGAAAACTTTTACATGTATCAGCTGGGCGTGATGGGAACGGCAGATTTGTGGCTGACGGACCATCTGCTGACCACCGGCAGCCTGTTTGCAAATCTTGCCAACAACTACGACAAGTTTAACTACACCAATCCGCCGCAGGACTCGCACTTACCGCGCGTTCGTACCCATGTGCGCGAGTATGTGCAGAACGATGTCTATGTGAATAACCTGCAAGCCAACTACTTCCAGCATCTGGGCAACGGCTTCTACGGTCAGGTCTACGGAGGTTATCTCGAAACCATGTTTGGCGGCGTGGGGGCAGAAGTGTTGTATCGCCCGCTGGATAGCAACTGGGCGTTTGGTCTGGATGCCAACTACGTTAAACAGCGCGACTGGCGTAGCGCAAAAGATATGATGAAATTCACCGACTACAGCGTGAAAACCGGACATCTGACCGCATACTGGACGCCATCTTTCGCTCAGGATGTGTTAGTGAAAGCGAGCGTCGGGCAGTATCTGGCAGGGGATAAAGGCGGCACGCTGGAGATCGCCAAACGCTTTGATAGCGGCGTGG
>ENA-OQDE01000293-OQDE01000293.1-human-gut-metagenome-genome-assembly--contig:-NODE-293-length-31801-cov-3.051935_pt1 | contig 31801 bp, 22 predicted proteins | sample MGYA00242768_ERZ504595 | MGnify/ENA primary metagenome ERZ504595 (study PRJEB26092, sample SAMD00036307) | human gut metagenome | host: Homo sapiens | study: EMG produced TPA metagenomics assembly of... | reverse complement strand
TCTACCATGTCCGGACATTCAAACTGACAAGGCTGCACTCCGTATCCTTCTCCGAAGCTGCTCATATAGTTCCAGTCCTTCAGATTCTTAGAATCATAGAAACGCATTTCTTTATCGGCAGAAACAATCATAACCCATTTATCTTCCGGTTCATACCGGAAAACTTTCGGATCACGGAAGTCTTTCAAACCGTCAGAAGAACGCAGAATGGGGTTCTTCTCATATTTAGTAAATGTCCGCCCGTTATCCTTGCTAAAAGCAAGACATTGTATCTGCCCGTTTTTGTCACTGGCAGAAGTATAAAAAGCCAGAATACTCCCTGCTCCGTAACCGGCTACATTCTCCTGATCGACAATCGAGCTGCCCGAAAAGATATGTCCCAATGTGTCACGGGCAATAGCTGGTTCCAGATGTTCCCAATGCATCAGGTCTTTGCTGACAGAATGTCCCCAATGCATATTTCCCCATTTGGAACCATAAGGGTTATATTGAAAATACAAATGATATTCTCCATCTTTATACACCAACCCGTTAGCATCATTCATCCAGCCATAAAGGGGAGTATGATGATAAACAGGACGAAACTTTTCCGTATTGGTAGTATCAAATGTATCAGATAATTTGATTTCTTTCCAGCAAAGTGCGTCTTTTGATTTATTACGTACACGTACGGTTACATTCCTCGTTCCGCCAGGCAAAGCAAAGGGAACAAAATAATCCACTTGATTCTGTGCCAAACGAATATCCATATCGGTATCGGCAGCTTCTCCTGTATGGAGGAGAACCTGACTTTCCGGTGCTTCCTCTTCTATAGGAAGCAATATATAATTAGTCGGATTGGTGATATGGATGACAGTCAAACTATCACCTTGCTGTTCCAAGGTCAATTTGCTTTTAGTTGTATGGCAATAAGTCAGTCCATAAGAGGCTGTTAATGCAAGTGCTACACCTTTACATAGTTTCATCCAGAGGGTTATTTTCATGGCAACAAAGTATTCCTAGTTTATACAAGCTTTAATCTAAAAATAGACGAAGGCAAAGATAGGGGATATCTTCACCTTCGTCTATAAACTTTGTTTCAAGAGGTATCAATTTTGATACATCTATCTATTCATGTTCTACCTCAATGCAGACAATCGGACTTGTACTGACAGACAAATACTTGTTTTCCCGAATTATCATTAAATACTTCTTCTTCAAATCCTCCATACTTATGTATAATATGAAAACCACTCCATTCCAAATATGAATCTAATTCTTGAGGAAAAAACATTCTCATATCCAAGTTCTGAATAGAATTGAATTCACCATTGATAAAATAATGCCATTCTATACGATTTATCTGAGTTTTACTTTCATATCGCATGGTCTGCTTTATCAATACTTCTCTACCATCGTCAGTGGTATATGCAGCTATTTCCTTCGGTTCTTTTTCACCTTCAACTATATATTGAATATTCGGATTAAAGCAATCTAACAGAAATAAACCTCCTTCTTTGAGATGATTTTTAACGACATTAAATGCCCTAAACAAATCTTCATTCTTATATAAATGATGGATTGAATTAAATGGAATAAAGACAAGATCGTATTTGTCCTGCAAATTTAAAGTTCTAATATCTGCCTCAATAAACCTTATTTCTAATCCTGCTTCAGAAGCCTTGATCTTCGCTTGGTCAAGCATTGAAGACGTATAATCAACGCCACTAATATTATATCCATCCTTTGCAATTGGAAGAGTAAGCCTGCCTGTTCCACAACAAAGTTCAAGTATTCGGGCATCCTTACTTTTGGGTAACCACCGCTTATAAAAATGCAAATCAGCCAGATCGGTATTCATCCCATCATAAATATTTGCATCATAAATTAAATCGCCAACTTGATAATTACTATTCATTCATGTCCTCCAATCTCTTTTTATTTTCACTCTACTCGAAACCAATATCCTTTGCATCCGGCCTCAAATGACCAGTAACTCCTCAATCAGCCCTAAGAGTTACTGGTCGTTCGCAAATTTAGCAAATATCTGTAAGCCAACTATGATTATCTTTTAAAACCTTCATTTTAATGATCTTCAATTCTAATAGAAGCCTGATATGGAATATTGTTGATATAGTCTACCGAAATTCAAACCAATCAATATTCATCGGACTAAGTATGTGAATCTTCATTGTATGTGTACCGGCTGATAATTGCAGGTTCGATACTGTAAAATCATTGTAAGTAGTCCAATTTCCCGTAGTTGTGGCCACAGGATTCAACTGTGCTCCTCCATCAAAAGAAAGGGCAAACTTCCATCCTTCTCCGCTGCTGCACGAACCTTGACTGTAGAAACCTTCTCCTGAACATTAAATGTATATTGAATCCAATCGCCACCGGAAGTATTACTTATATGAACAATATTATTACTTGCACTAATCGCTACCCCCTGGTCGCTCCGGTAAGACTTAAAGTTGCCGGATGAAGCATTCTTAAAGCTATATTGTCCGTCATCAAAATCTTCCGCCTGAATGATACCGGGCACTTGACTGTGTCCTGCCCCAAACTTAATCCAATCGATATCAATATCCCCACTCTTTATACGAAAATCAATATATTGTTCGCCTGTTTCCAACTCTATTGGATACACTAAAGTCTCATTCCATACTCCGGCAGAACCGCTTAATACTATTTCACCAGTCTTATAAACTCCATTCACAGCAATACGGAATTTACCCCCGAACGCTTCTGAAACATTCTGCAAGTAATACCATAACGTCCAGCCTCTTTGACGTTGATTGAATAACGCACCCACTCTCCCGATTTCATACCTTTAAGATAAGTGATTCCGTTTTGCGTTTCCTGTTGCATTCCTCCCTCCAATGGATTTTTATGGTATCCATAATGTTCACCGCCTGTATTGTAGTTTTCAGCCTGTATTACTACAGATGGCGTCATCCTCACTTCTACAGCCCGACCACTACGGGGACTCCCCCAGTTTTGTACCATCTTCAATTTATTATTCTGATCATACTCGATCGGATCGACACAAACCGAACGCAATGCTCCTTTTCCCGAATAATTAGCCGTATGATAAAAAGAATACCACCGACCTTTATACTCTACAATAGAGCCATGAGCCGTTTCTTCACCATGAGGATACATATATGCGCCGCATGGAGTGAATGGTCCCAAAGGATTGTTCGACATAGAATACTGCATCCGGTTACCTCCCTGACTACCCGCATGATTATCCGAATGGCTCAAATAATAGTTGCCTTTGTACTTATGTACCCAAGGTGCCTCATGAAAATCAGTAAAACCACTCAAAGGACTCATTACTCCATCCAGTTTAGTCCAGTCATCCTTGCGCAATTTAGCACCCCAACAGCCTTTGCCGGCACCGCTGGTATAAATATAAGGTTGTCCGTCATCGTCTACAAATACACAAGGATCAATCGTAGAAGGAATACCGTCAATCACTCCTTTCACCCTGAACTTTGCCGCAGGCTCCTTACTGGTTGCTACAAAGATGCGCCACGTATTAGCGTCAATCTTATGAGGGAAATAAAAATAATATAACTGTTCTTCTTTATTATAAGCACAATCAGGAGCCCACATAAAGCCATCGATTCCCATACCCACATGTGCTTTTACTGTGGCCGAATTCATGATCTCCCCATGATCCGTCCAGTTTTTCATATCCGTAGTGGAAAAAACATGGTATCTGTCCATGCGGTCACATCCTTGTGTCGGTTCCATATCATGTGAAGCATAAACATAAAGACGACCGTCTGCCCATACATGTGCTGAAGGATCGGCTGTATAAAGCGTTCCCGTAAATGAATTCTGATACATCTGCGAAGAGAAATCAACAAACAACGGATTATGCTCATAATAACCGTATCTTGGATACTCAAATTGAGAACCGTCTACTTTATCCCCGGTATATTCTCCGGTGCGCGTAAACACAAACTTATCCAGATTCATACTCCCCGTAGTGCACCATCTCAATACATGCCTGCCCTCACTTAGTTGTACATTGGTTACCTTCACCGAATGTGAGTAGACACTCCATTCATCCTCCGGCGATTCTACGATCTGACCGGCAGACTTTCCGTCCACCTCAAAATAAAAGCTGGTCTTTCCCCCACCGACACACAATAAGTATCAATGGAATAGGCTCCTGCCTGATTGACCTGTAGTGTATAACAAAGCCAATCACCGTTATTGACATTACCTATATTTATAACTTCTCCGCTTTTACTGATAGCCACTCCTTTCTCTGTACGGTAATCCTTATAATTTCCTGCCGTACTGTTTTTAAAAGAGAAAGAAATATCCTGCCCACCATCATCAAAATCTTCTGCTTCTATCACTGAAGACACTCCCGATATCACAGACAAACTATTTCCTTCCGAATCTTTTTTAAACGGAATTCCCCGATAATTGGTCAGATATTCCTCGCAACTGATCCCATTGTCATAGCGGTCATCAACATACTCATATTCATCGCCGCCATCGTCCCCCTGCCCCGGATCATCATTGATTGACGCACGTTCCTCCTTACAAGAATTTAAAGCAATCATTCCTCCCAAAAATAGTGGAAGAAAACACCTCAAAGCAAATAACAAATTGTGTCCCATAGTTTTTCTTTTTAATTAAATTGAACTCGTTAGATTTGTGAATGTAAAGATAGCATGAGGCGCTTACCTCCGTTATTAAAACCGGATTAACCAAGAATTAAAAAACAATTAAATCACTTAACAAGCAATTTTTCTTATCAATCACCCCAAAAAACAGTAAACCGGACACCGAATAAAATCATTTTCTCCATCAGTTTTTTTAGTTCCGCAAAGATGCTTGCCAAGGAATATTTTACCCTTTATTTAGAAGAAAAACAGATGTTTTATACAATTAATCACTTTTTAATCCCAGATTAAGCCCTTTCATTCCTCCTTTTTAATGCTTTTCCCTTTACTTTGCCGCTAACTAATAATATCCGAAAAACTATTAATATACAAATATGAAGAAGAATCTAATCCTATTGTGCAGTTTGCTGACAGGTCTTACCTTACAGCCCATACAGACAAATGCACAAACAGTGACTAACGATCAAAAGTTATTTTATCCCTACTCTTTTGCTCCCAGTGAAGGCTTGGTCAATAAAACCGAGAAAGAGCATCGTCAAGAGATCTGCCTGAATGGTTATTGGGATTTTCAACCCGTCTCTTTACCGAAAGAGTACAAACAAGGAAAAGGAGTAGCTCCCCAACTGTCCCTTCCGAAAGATGGCAACGGTTGGAGCAAGACACGTATAAAAATACCTTCTCCGTGGAATATCAATTCTTTCGGCTATCGCGATCTGGAAGGTCCCGACCATCGCAACTATCCTTCTTATCCTAAAGAGTGGGAACAAGTAAAAATGGCATGGATGAAAAAGAACATTACGATTCCCGCCAACTGGACAGGTCAGCAAATCAAACTTTACTTTGAAGCAGTGGCCGGATATTCCGAAATCTATATCAATCAAGAAAAAGTAGGTGAAAATTTCGATTTGTTTCTGCCGTTTAGCGTCGACATCACAGACAAAGTGACTCCCGGTGAAACAGTAGAAATTCTGGTAGCGTACGTAGCCAGTCCTTATTCGAAGATAATTCGACTATCGGTCGCCGCATTGTGCCGGGAGGTTCTATGTGGGGATATCATATCAACGGTATCTGGCAGGATGTATATTTGCTGGCCTTACCCAAAGTTCATATAGAAGATGTATATATAAAACCATTGGTTGCCAAAAACACATTGGAAATAGAGGTGACCCTACAAAATAAAACCGACCGGAAAGCTGATATACAACTGCAAGGTAATGTCAGAGAATGGATAAATTGTGCCGGAACAGACATAAACTCTGCTCCCGTTCCTGCATGGACACTGGGTACGGAAGCATTACAGGTAGCACCGTTCAAAGTTACAGTTGCGCCTAATGCATCACAAAAAGTAACCTTACAAGTCCCCGTCAATGAAAACATACTGGAATACTGGACTCCCGAACAACCGAATCTGTATGCCCTGTTACTTTCCATAAAAGATAAAAAGCAAACCATCGATACAAAATACGAACGTTTCGGCTGGCGTGAATGGACATTACAAGGAACCACACAATATCTGAACGGTAAACCTTATGCTTTACATGGAGACTCCTGGCATTTCATGGGTATCCCACAAATGACACGTCGCTACGCATGGGCTTGGTTCACTGCCATTAAAGGTATGAACGGAAATGCAGTCCGCCCGCATGCACAGGTTTATCCCCGCTTTTATATGGATATGGCAGATGAAATGGGTATCTGCGTATTGAATGAAACGGCCAACTGGGCCAGTGACGGCGGACCGAAACTGGACTCCGATCTCTTTTGGGAAGCATCGAAAGCACATTTGAAACGTTTTGTCCTGCGCGACAGAAATCATGCATCTGTTTTCGGCTGGAGTGTCAGTAATGAAAACAAGCCTGTTATCCTCCATGTATATAATCGTCCCGAACTGATGCCCGTTCAAAAGAAAGCATGGGAAGAATGGCGCGACATTGTACATCAATACGACCCTACCCGCCCATGGATTTCAGCAGACGGTGAAGACGACGGTGATGGCATATTACCTGTAACCGTAGGACACTACGGAGACATCAACTCCATGAAGCGCTGGACCGAAATCGGAAAACCTTGGGGAATCGGCGAACACAGTATGGCATATTATGGCACACCGGAACAGGTTTCCAAATACAACGGGGAACGTGCCTACGAATCACAGGAAGGGCGTATGGAAGGACTAGCAACGAATGTTACAACCTGATAGCTAACCAACGCCGGATGGGTGCTTCATACAGCACTGTTTTCAACATGGCATGGTATGCACTGAAACCACTCCCACTCGGCAAAAGAGATAAAAGTAAAGCACCCAGTGTCAGCGAAGACGGCGTATTCTTCGGCGAATACAAAGAAGGTGTTCCGGGCGTCCAACCGGAACGCGTAGGACCTTATTGCACGACGTTCAATCCGGGTTATGACCCGACTTTACCACTCTATCAGGAATGGCCGATGTACAGTGCCTTACGTGCAGCCAACGCTCCGGGCGAACCGGCATGGTCTCCTTATGCAACAATCGACAAAGAGCAGTATCAGGCTCACAAAGCTACCAATACGGCTAAGAACTATAAAGAAGTAGTATTTATCGGTAATCCGGACAGCAAAGTAAAACAATTGATGGATGCGCAGGGAGTAATCTTCGCTTCCAAAACAACCATCCCTTCCTCACTGCTTTACATCGTGGATGGCAGCGAGCTTAAACGCCGCTACTCAAAAAGAAATTCAGAAGCAACTAGCCAAAGGCGCAGACTTATGGATATGGGGAATAACACCGGAAACCGTAGAGAAATACAATGAAATCCTACCTCTTCCCGTTGCACTAGATCCGCTGAAACGTTCTTCTTTCCTGCCTGTACAGAAAGCATGGATGCATGGGCTCAACAATTCCGACTTCTATTTCTGTGAACTTCAAAAAGCGGATGCCTCCAATTATTCGTTAAAAGGGGCATTTGTAGAAGAAGGTGAAGTTTTATTGAATGCCTGCAAGACCGACTGGCGCAAATGGAACAAACGTCCGGAAGAGATCAAAACAGCCGGAACAATCCGCAGTGAATACGAATGTACGTCTGCCACTCCGGTATTTGTTAAATATCAGCATGGCTCTTCCACTGTCTATTTGAATACATTGACTGAATTCGCCAATTCAGAAAAGGGATACAACACGTTGAGCATTATCCTGAAAAACGCAGGTATAAACTATCAGAAGCCGGAAATCAACATCAATGAAGTTTTCTTCCTGCGTGACGAGCAAATGAACTTCCCGGTAGCAACCAAAGAAAAGTTTGTGAAAAAGAATAATGGTTGGGCATTGGAATTCTACGTATTTAGCCCACGTCCTTTGGACGACTTATTGATAGAACCCAATATGCCGAAACTCTCCTTGATGTTAAAAGCCAAAACCCGCGAGTTGTCCATCAATGACAAACCTTATGCAAGTCTGTCGCACGATGGACGTAACGAGGTAATCTATAAAGAGCTCCCTCTGTTGCAAGGCTGGAACAAACTGGTTATCACCATAGGAGACGGAGACCGGAATGACTTTAGCGGCTTCTTTCAATGTGACAACAAAAAGGATTTTCTCCCAACGTTGAAAGCTGCCTTTACCAATCCGGAAGCCAAATAAATGACTAATAAAAACGATTAAATATAAAAACTACCATGAAAATCTTACATTTCTGCGCTGCTATAACAATGGCTGCAATGTTAAGCGGATGCAATGGAGGGCAATCACAGACCGCCAACCGGACACCGGTCGATTATGTCAATCCATACATAGGGAATATCAGCCATCTGCTGGTTCCCACGTTTCCTACCATTCAATTGCCAAACAGTATGCTTCGTGTCTATCCGGAACGTGCTGATTATACCACCGAATTGTTAAACGGACTGCCATTGATTGTCACCAATCACCGGGAACGTTCCGCGTTCAACCTTAGTCCCTATCAGGGGAAAGAACTGCGGCCGATCATTACCTACAACTACGATAATGAGCACCTCACGCCTTACTCGTATGAAGTGGACCTGAACGACAACAGCATGAAGGCAGAATATGCCCTCTCCCACCAGTCGGCTCTTTACCGGATCACATTTGAAGCGGACAAACCTGCCTATATCATTGTAAACTCCCGCAATGGTTCGATCCATGTAGGAGAGAATTTCATCAGCGGACACCAGCAGTTAAGTGCCAACACCAATGTGTATGTATATATTGAACCACAAGAAAAACCGGTAAGCACCGGCATCCTGAAAGATGGAGTCATCGAAGCCAGCAAAGACAACGCAGAAGGTATCAACGCTTGTGCGGCATGGCGTTTTGCAGATGGCACAACAACAGTCAGCCTTCGTTACGGCATTTCTTTCATTAGTGAAGAACAGGCGGAGAAGAATATGCGCAATGAGTTGAAAGACTACAACATCAAAAATCTGGCAAAAACAGGACGCCAAATCTGGAACGAAGCCTTGGGACGTATCAAAGTAGAAGGAGGAACCGAAGATGACAAGACTGTATTATACTCCTCCTTCTACCGTACTTTCGAACGCCCGATTTGTATGAGTGAAACCGGTGGTCGTTACTTCAGTGCTTTTGACGGCGAAGTACACGACGACAACGGCACACCTTTCTACAACGACGACTGGATTTGGGACACTTACCGCGCTGCACACCCGCTGCGCACGCTGATCGACCAGAAAAAAGAAGAAGACATCATTGCTTCCTTCCTGCTGATGGCGGAACAGATGGGAACAATGTGGATGCCTACCTTCCCCGAAGTGACAGGTGACTCACGCCGTATGAATTCCAATCATGCCGTTGCTACCATAGCCGACGCTCTCGCTAAAGGATTGAATATAGACGCGGCCAAAGCCTACGAAGCCTGCCGGAAAGGAATTGAAGAGAAAACGCTCGCTCCCTGGTCGGGAGCAGCAGCCGGCTGGCTGGACAATTTCTACCGGGAAAATGGATATATCCCTGCTCTTCGCCCGGATGAAAAGGAAACCGACCCGAACGTGCATCCTTTCGAGAAGCGCCAACCTGTTGCCGTTACACTGGGAACGAGCTACGACCAATGGTGCCTTTCCCGCATCGCCGAAATATTGGGCAAGAAAGACGAAGCCGCCCATTACCTGCAATGTTCTTACAACTACCGGAATCTCTTCAACAAAGAAACAGGCTTTTTCCACCCGAAAGATAAGGAAGGCAACTGGATAACACCATTCGACTACCGTTACGCAGGTGGCATGGGTGCCGCGAATATTATGGAGAAAATAACGGCTGGGTATATCGTTGGGATGTGCCTCACAATGTAGCCGACCTGATTAACCTTATGGGAGGAAAAGAGCAGTTCATCGCCAATCTCGACCGTACCTTCAGTGAACCGCTGGGACGTAGTAAATATGAATTCTATGCACAACTACCCGACCACACAGGTAACGTAGGACAGTTTTCCATGGCAAACGAACCCTCCTTGCATGTACCTTATCTCTACAACTATGCAGGCCAGCCTTGGAAAACGCAGAAACGCATCCGTCAAATGCTGAAAACATGGTTCCGCAATGACCTCATGGGTATGCCGGGAGATGAAGACGGCGGAGGTATGACCTCATTTGTAGTCTTCTCCTCACTGGGCTTTTATCCTGTCACTCCCGGAGCACCGGTCTACAATATCGGAAGTCCACTTTTCACCCATGCAGAGATAACACTCAGCAACGGTTCCGTATTTGAAATCGAGGCTCCGAATGTTTCCGAAGAAAATAAATACATCCAATCGGCTACGCTGAACGGTCAAAAATGGGAGAAACCCTGGTTTCACCATGACGACTTGAAAAATGGAGGCAAATTAGTACTGACAATGGGCAACAAACCGAATAAAACATGGGGCAGCGGAGCAAATGCCGCTCCTCCTTCTGCAGACGATAAATAGGCTCTATCCGGTTGATATGAAGATGTCGCAAAATAGAATTTTCATTTTCTACATTCTATTTTGGGACATCTTCATGTTTCATTAAACGTATGATACGTAATAGCAAACAATTGTTTCAAAGCATTGCCTTATAAATAAACTCCGTTTTTTGGGTATATCATACAGTTTTTTGTATTTTTGCACTATAAATAAAGTACTATGAAATATCAACTACAAATCTTGCTCTCCGTCCTGCTTTGCATGGTAGGCAAAGTGGACGCATCTTCTTTGTATGATTATGGACTTTCTCTTAAATCCCATTCAGTACCGGGCATAGAGAGGACAACCTTGTACTTGGACGATAACCAACCTTTCTCTATAAAAAACGATTTTATCATTTCATTTCAAATGTATGTACGCGCCAATGAGCATGACTTTGGAACCATTCTCCATCTGCATACAAACACCAACCAATTTATTCGTTTCTCATTTGTGGCAGGTGAAGAAAGACATTTTCCGGCATTGGTACTCAATGAGGGCATCATCAACATAAACAGTCCCATCGAACGGGAAAAATGGCTGGATGTCTCGTTGCACCTGCGTTTGAAAGATAATGTAATTGAAATAGATTACGACAATAAAAAATATCAGCGATGGCTCCCTTGCAAGGAGTGAAAAGCGTAACGGCTTTGTTCGGACAGATGAAAGAATATCTTTCGGACGTAGCTCCCATCGACCTTCGCAATGTAACCATCACACAAGATGGAAAACAGATACGTGAATGGAAACTGTGGAAGCACAATGATACCGTTTGTTATGATGAAATAGAAGGAGCTGTGGCACGTGCCATCCATCCGGTATGGCTGATAGACAATCATATTGAATGGAAACTTGTTCATCAGGCTAAAATCCCGGGAAAACTGGACGTAGCTTTCAACGCTCGCGAAGCCTTATTCTATTTAGTCAGATCCCAATCAATCGATGTATTGGACGAAAACGGAACTTTGCAGAAGGAAATTGCAATACGTGGAGGCTATCCGGCGGTAGAATTCCCCAATCATCTCTTATACGATACTTTAAGCAATAAATTAGTGTCTTATTATCCCAAGAAAGGCATCACGTCCCGTTTTTCATTTGATACTGAAAGATGGAGTAATGAGATACGTAACACGGAAGAAGCCAGCAACTACAATCATGCCAGAACATTCAATCCGGCAGACTCTTCCTTCTATTTCTTCGGTGGTTATGGTTTCTACCAATATCGCAACGATCTCTACCGGATGAAGTACAGCACTAACCAAATAGAACAAGTAGAATACGAACGTCCCCTTTACCCCCGCTATTCAGCTGCAATGGCCATAGTGGTGATGAACTATACATCTTTGGTGGTAGAGGAAACAAGTATGGCAAGCAGGAATTGAGCAGCCATTACTATTGGGGATTATGCGCCATCAATCTGAAAAACAAGCAATCACGCATAGTCTGGCAAAAGAACCAACCCCAGGAAGAAGGTACTATCATGGCCTCTACCATGTATTTCGAACCCTCGGATAGTTCTTTCTATGCTGTTTCGACAAATAAAGGAGGTGTATTATGGAAGATTTCAATGAAAGATTCTGTCTACTCGGAAGTATCCAAACCCATCTATAATGAATCAACTTATCAGGATAGTGATTTCAGCCTCTATACTTCCCCCGTCTCATGGAAAATTATTCTTGGTATTAGATAAAATACTAAGCAACCATACACATGAGCTGGCAATCTACTCCATCAATATGCCCCTCGTGAACGAGGTGGATATCCGCCAGTCAACCGCCGGAGAGAGCATCAACAACCGATGGTACCTCTATGCCATTGGAATCTTGCTATTACTCGTCTTAGCCGGTTTTGTACTTTATCGTTTCAAATACAACGGCAAAAATAAAAAGCACCTGCCACAAAGAAAGGAACAGAGAAAACTGTTGCCACCACCGGCAAAGTCCAGAGCCAATCTGACGTACCAGAGTCTAAAACCATACCGAAAAAAGAATGGATGCAAGAGAGTGAAACAATCTTCACAGAAACAGTCAACTATTACGACCGCAGTCGTGCATCTATTTCTTTGTTGGGCTGTTTCAATGTACGCGATAAAGATGGAAACGACATCACTTCCAACTTTACTCCCCGTTTGAAGCACCTGCTCATTCTATTGATCCTCTATACGGAGAAAAATGCGCAAGGTATTCTGGCTTCCAAAACAACAGAGATATTATGGCCTGAAAAAGAAGAAACCGCCGCCCGTAATAACCGCAACGTAAACCTGCGCAAGCTACGAGTACTCTTGGAAAGCATCGGAGATATGGAAGTAATGATAGAAAACAATTTCCTGCGTATAAAATGGGGAACGGGTGTTTTCTGTGATTATCACACCCTGATTACCTGCACCAAACAATTCGAGCAGGAGAAAAGTGAAGAACTGTTGAACCGAATCCTGGAAATACTGCTATACGGACCTTTACTCCCCAACACGATTCTTGATTGGCTGGACGACTTTAAGGACGACTATTCCAGTTATTCCATCGACTTGCTGAAGAACTTGCTGGACATTGAAATCAGCCGGAACCATCAGGACATGATTATCCGCCTTGCCGACATCATGTTCCTGCACGATCCACTAAATGAAGAAGCATTGGCAGCCAAGTGTTCCGTGCTAGTCACACAGGGAAAGAAAGGTATTGCCCGAAACCTGTACGACCGCTTCTGCAAAGAGTATCATGACTCCATGGGTGAAACTTATAAAGTCCCATTTGCCGACTTATAACCCGGACGACAAGCTATTTTTTTAATTAAATTTTCTCTCCCTTTTCCCTGAACCACCGATAAAGTTATCAAGATTTAGAGAAAGGGGAGTTTCTTTTCATACATTCCACACCACAAACCTGAATAAACCGAGTAATATTCCTCTTTGCTCATAACTTTATTTTCACTTAATACAAAGGGTAAGCATCTGTTTGTGAAGGATTATAAGAAAAAAAAGACTTAATTCACATTTAATTGTTTTTTAATCCCCAATTAATCGCAAACACCACGCTTTTTTTATCGGTTCACAGTTCTTTTGCTGAAAATTAATCTTAAAAACATAACAGTATTATGAAGCAAGAAAGAACGCCTTAATCTAATTCGAATGATGAAACCTATAATAAAAACAGGTTCTCTCATCCGACTGATTCTTTAACTTAGTGATTATTCATAAATAAATTCATGAAAAGCATGAAACAACGATTTTCTCAGCACATGAGATACTATGAAAGAAGTCTCATTTTAATTTTAATGCTGTTCAGTGCTTCGGTAATGCAGGCGCAGAACCGGACAGTGAAAGGAACAGTATCCGATGCACAAGGTGAGCCTATTATCGGTGCTAATGTAGTGATAGTGGGTGGTACAAAAGGTGATAACCGATCTTGATGGTAAATACTCTATTCAAGTCCCGGAGAACGGCGCTGTGTTGAAATTCTCTTATATTGGTTTTAAAACAAAATCATTCAATGTAGTAAAAGGAAAGAATGTATTAAACGTGACCTTGGAAGAAGATGCTGTGATGCTGGAACAGACAGTGGTAACAGCGATGGACTTACGCCGCGATGAAAAATCTCTTTCTACCGCCTTCCAGAAAATGGATGTGGAAAGCATGACCGAAAACCGGGATGCCGGATTCGTAAACATGCTGGCAGGTAAAGTGGCAGGATTGCAGGTGATCTCCAATGGTGCCGCCGGTTCAGCCACCGTACGTATCCGTGGTGCCAACTCCATTTCCGGTAACAACCAGCCACTTTATGTAATCGACGGTGTACCTATTATTAATGATGTGACCGGTGGTGAAATCGACTATGGTAACCCGGCTAACAGTATTAACCCCGATGACATCGAAAACATCGTTGTTCTGAAAGGAGCCAACGCTTCCGCACTTTATGGTTCGGACGCAGCCAACGGCGCCATCCTGATTACCACCAAGAAAGCCGGTCAAAGAAGCGGACTGGGAGTTACCTACTCCACAAACGTTCAGTTCACCGAATTTTCCCAATATCCCATCTATCAAAATATATATGGTGGCGGACACATCAACCGTTTTGAAAACAACAAAGCCAACTCGTTCAATGGGGACGTCAAAGTGCCTTACGACCCGAACATGCCTTACGGCATCCAACGGATGGGCGGTTACGACAATTCCCGTTCATGGGGTATGCCGATGTTAGGTTTCCAAGTAGTAGGACGCAACGGAGAACTCAAATCCTACGTTCCTACCCCGGCAAACACCACCTCCATGTATCAGACTGCCTACTCCTGGACGAACAGTGTTTCTATAGAACGCGCCACCGAACATGTCTCCACCCGTATCGGCTTCACCAACCTGCGGAGCGATGACGTATTGGAAGGATTGAACAACCTTACCCGCAACGCTTTTAACGTGCGTTCCAACGTGAAACTGACAAAGTCGCTGGACGTCGACCTGAACGGTCGCTATACGCACGAGAATGTAAAGAACCGTTCTTACCGTAACAATTCCGACCGTAACCCTATCTATACACTTATGGATATGCCCCGCGACCTTTCCATACAGGAAATGTATCCCTGGAAAGACGAGAACGGAAAACCGACCGCCCTTCAATTCAAGAGTCCGGTGTGGATGCTGAACGAACTTTCCAACCAGGATAAGAAAGAATGGTTATTAGCGGACGTAACAGTCAACTACAAAATCACCAAAGACCTGAAACTGCGTCTGAAAGCCGCCCTCGACCTAAATATGAAAGAAGGATACGAATTTCGCAATATGTACACTCCGGGGGATGCCGACGGATTCTACAAGGAGTTTACCGAAAAATCACGCAACTATACTTACGAAGCCATGCTTTCTTACAACAAGACCTGGAAAGACTTCAACATATCCGCCAGTGTGGGTGCCAACTCGCAGGACTTCCTGTTCAAGAAACAAAACTCGGAAATCGGCACATTGGCCACTTCCGACTTTATCTCTCTCACTAACAACGGTGCTACCGTCAAATCCTGGCCGGAGTATAACGCGAAGAAAAAGCAGGCTGTCTACGGAACCGCCAGCATAGGTTACAAAGATTTCATCTACGTGGATGTAACCGGACGTAACGACTGGTCGTCTGCCCTGCCTTCCGACAACCGTTCTTATTTCTACTCCTCTTACGGTGTCAGCTTCGTACTGACGGAGTTAGTGAAGAGCATTCCTAAAGACTGGTTATCCTATGCCAAGATTCGTGGTTCTTACGCCAAGGTAGGTAACGATACCGGCTTCGACCAGTTGTTGAACGGATTCAGTTACAATACTTCTTATCTGGGAGACATGGCATGGTTTGAAAGCGAGAACAAGCGCAAGACCAACTCATTGAAACCGGAAAGCACTACATCTTTCGAGACAGGTTTGGACCTTCGTTTCCTGAAAGACCGTGCTTCCTTAAGTTTCACCTACTACAACAAGAACACCAAAAACCAAATTCTGACTTCCACCATCAACGGTGTAAGCGGCTATGGAGAAGCCTTGTTCAATGCCGGTGAAGTTAAGAACTGGGGATATGAAGTAACACTAGGTGTCGTTCCTTTCAGAAATAAAGACTGGGAATGGAAAGTGGACATCAACTGGGCTAAAAACAACTCGGAAGTGGTTTCGCTAGCCAACGGTATGGACTACATGACACTGACTACCGTACAAAACAGCGTGGAACTGCGCATTGTGAAAGGTGAGCCGCTAGTCAGCCTCTACTGCCGCGAGCCGTGGAAGACCAATGACGAAGGACAAGTGTTGGTGGGAGCCAACGGCCGTCCCTTGTCAGGCGAAGCTAAATTCCTTGCCAGCGTAGAACCGAAATGGACAGGCAGTATCCGTACTTCCCTCCGTTGGAAAGATTTGACATTCTCTGCCATGTTAGATATCCGTATGGGCGGGCACGTATGGTCGGAGACAGCTTTCCAGTCTTCCCGAAACGCGCAATCCATCATGTCACTGGGCGGACGTACCGAACACCTGTTCTCTGACTTGATTCTGAATGAAGGCGACCAGACCGGTTATCTCGGTATTCTCGACCCTAAATACGTCCCCAATGGCAAGAACAACATCTACATGGACGCTTCGCGCCCGAAAGGCATGAATATCCCCGGAGCCGTTTATGACAGTTCCGTACCGGGACTGGCGGGACAACCTTGCCAGGCTTGGATTAAGCCGATTGACTATTGGACCAACGACAGCGGTAAAAACGGCGAACTTTATTTGTACGACGCTTCTTACGTGAAACTGAAAGAAATTTCTTTAGGGTACAACATTCCCAAGAACTGGCTGAGAAAGATAGGTTTCATACAATCCATGAGAGTTTCCGCCGTAGGTAGGAACGTAGCTATTCTTCATCAGAAAACGCCGAAAGGAATTGACCCGGAAGCCACTTCTTCCATGGGAATCCAACAAGGTTTGGAACGAGGCTTCAACCTGCCAACTTCCAGTTACGGTTTCGATTTTAAAATAACTTTTTAACAGCGATGACGATGAAAAAGTACTTATATACACTATGCACTGCAGCCCTATTGGGACTGGCGACATCTTGCGTGGATAGTTTCGACGCAACCAACCAAAACCCCAACAAGCTATATTTGGATGAGATTGACATTCAGAAGATATTTCCGGGCACTATCTACAAATCCCTGGACGTATTATCCGAAATGAACTATAACTACTACGCCTACATGGCACGTTACGTAGTTTCCTGGACAAGCCCGCAAGTTCGGACAACGTAGGCGACAGATTCTATAACTTCTACAAGAAGTCCTGGGCGACGTAGCATCATGGAACAAAAATATGACCGGGATACCAACGGCAACTACTGGGCGATACTGACCACTTGGAAAGCCTACCTCTACTCCGTACTGACCGGAACTTGGGGACTATCCCTTTGGATTCTGCCTGCAAAGAGACTTACGGAAACGTATATTACTACAACAGCGAAGCCGAAGCATATATGCAAATACTCCGCTGGCTGGACCAGGCAGTGGAAACTTTCGACCCGAACGGAACGAAAATGCTGAAAGACCCGTTCTATCCGTCTGCCGGCGGTGACAGCGACATTGAAAAATGGCGCAAGTTTGCCAATACCCTGCGTCTGGACGTGGCTATCCGCATGATGAACATGAAGAAAAGCCCCGAAGCCATCTCCATGGCACGCGAGCAGATAGAAAAAGCGTTGAACGAAAACAACCGCAACTACCTGTTCAGTTCCAACAGCGACAACGCAGCCGGACGCTACGGAACCGACCCCAATGCCGACGTATCCTTATATTACAACCGTATCCTGAAAGAGTTCGACTTGGGTACGAAGCTGGAAACAGAGATAGGCGGCCTGACATACCCGGCAATGAACGAATACTTCTTCTGCTATATGCGTTCCTACAAAGATCCTCGTCTGAGCAAGTACGCGCAAACATCACGTATCAACGAGAGTGGTGACTACCGTGCGGTAGTAAGAGATTCCCTATGGTCCGTAGCAGAGCAGAAATATATCCAGGTGTCCTATAGAATACCGTTCCTCCCCCGCTTCGAATTGAAACAGACTCCAACCGGATGGATTGTAGGCAAGGATGAGCATAACAACAACCTTCAGAGCCTTTACTCCACAGCTTCTGTCAGCATCGAGGGGTATACATACGCCCTGATTCATCGTGACTTCATCAAGCAGGATGCTACAGTGAAACTGCTGACATGGGCGGACGTAAACTTCATGCTCTCCGAAATCCAGTTGCGCAAAGACGAATGGGGATTGAACGTGGCATTACCGCAGAGTGCCGAACAATACTACTACAACGGCATCAGTGCTTCCATGAACGAGTATGGCGTCACCAGCGGAGTATCCGAATATATCGAACGCAACGGTATCAAATGGAACACCAACGGACTAGGATGCCGCGACTACCGTGCCTTCTATAAAGCCGACATCAACGGAAAAGGCGGTTACAAGAACAATCTGGAACAGGTATGGAAGCAACGTTACATCGCCGACTACTTCAACGGATTCGCCGGATGGACACTGGAACGCAGAACACGTGTGATGCAATATCCGCCTATCTTCTACAACGGAACTCCGAACAACTACGGAACCTATGGTGCCAACCAGTTCGACCCTGTGCCCGAACGCCTGCAATATCCTACGGACGAACGTAACTGGAACATGAACTATTACCGTGAAGCCTGCCGTATGTTGCAATCCACTTCGCTCGTACCCCGTTCCGACGGCAACTATAATGACAATTTCTTCACTCCGTTGGGTATCGGCGGTCCATACAACCAGGAAGGCTTGTACGAACGTTGGAAAGGTGGTCAGTTGATGTATAACAACGAAATGGTAGCCCATTGGTATGGCGACACAATTGAAGAGTTTGTCGAAAATGTACTCGAAGACTATCCCGAATACGCTTCCCTGCAAGGAGAAGAACGTCTGGCGGCAAGTATCAAGTGGGTACGCATAGAAGATAATAAATAATATAATAAACAGATAGACAGTTATGAAACTAATGAAATACATTACCGGATGCTCCGCAGCCTTACTACTTCTTGCAGCATGCAGCAAGGAAGAAGGTCCGAGCGTCGATGACTACTTCCTGAACTACGAGATTCCGGAAATTCCCGTCACCGAAGATTATCAGGTGGGCATCTTCTACTACAAGGGGAATGACATTACCACCAGACCGAATGGTGACGCTAATTTCACCCGTTGGGAACTTCTGACGCTGACCGACAAGGAACTGAGCACCAAGAACAACTACAACAACCTGACACCGCAAGTAATGCCCGAATCACAAAAGGACGCTATCTGCAACCGGACGCAGGAAGCCAGAGCTATCGCATGATACCAATGGTACAGCAGCATGTAGACGACTGTATCGAAGCAGGAGCGAACTTTATAATCCTGCCCGAAGTAGGTGCTGACCTGGGCAAGGGTCCCGGTACAGAAATCAATCAGGGAGATTCACTGTTCGTCACAATGATGCTGGGACGCTCCGGCAGAGGCGGCAAACGCCTGCCGATGCCACACCTCGGTCAACCGGGAGTAGACTTCGTAGACTTGAAAACAATGAAAATAGTAATTTCGGTCAACTGGAACAACATTGTCGACCTGCCTCCTACCCTTTCTTCAAGCAACTGCATCGAAACGGCAGCCGGAAAGGTATATGACGGTGTCACCTACACCCGCCAACAACTACTGAACAATTTCTTCAGCAAAATAGGCTGTTACTTCTCCGACGACCGTTACTACAAGCTTGGTGGCACGCGCCCGGTGGTTTACATCAAGAACAAGACAGGCGAAATCTACGCGCAAGAATCCAAAGCAATGTATGATGGTATCCGCAAAGCAGTGAAAGAAGCTACCGGTTACGACATTTACATCATGGTGGAAAGTGCTGATGTATGGTGCAACCAGATGCGTTACCAATACTTCTACATGGAAGGTTGCGTAGACGCCGTAGCCAGCCGCAATATGTACGACCAGTCAGAGATGAGCCGTTCCTATATGTACCCGCAGATGATAGACCAGAACTGGAAGTACAACCGTGAAACAGCATTGCCCGCTTTCGGTGACGGCAGTATGGAGTTCGTACCTTGCGTCGGTCCGGCATGGAACAAACTGGTGCAGGACGGTCGCGGTTCCATCGGTAACACTCCGATTGTGAAGAAAGACGCCGCCACCTACCGTACCATGTGCAACGTAGCCAAGATGAATGCCGGACGTAACCGGTTAATTCTTATCGACTCCTACAACAAGTACAACTTCGACTCTTTCATCGAGCCGACAGTAGAAGGATACGGCAACGGATATGGCAGGACTTACCTGGACATCACCCGGCAGCAATTCAAGAAAAACTAAGAATGTTAACTTTTTAATGATAGAAAGAATATGAAAAATAAATATTGGAAATACATTTGTCTGCTGGGCTTGGGCGCTTTCTGCTGGACGTGCTCGGACGACAATCCGAATGACGGTCCGGACGGTCCGGGTTCTGAAGGCGGACAGGGAACGGAACAGGAAATCGTACGTTCTTACAAAATAGGTACACTGGCAGGATTCGAAGGCAACTTGCGCCAGAAGATGGACAAGCCCAGCACCGACGTTTCCACCATGCACAACCGTTCATTATTCTGCCGCTACGTTGCTTCTGCTTACCCGGAAGCACAGGACGACCAACCTTATCCCGGCCCGATTACCGAAGCCGACTGGTGGGATAACTTTGTAGAGGAAATCGCTTACAGTGGTCAGGATTATGTTGCAATGAACTGTCGCGGCGAAGCCAACAAGGACATTGACCACGGACGCCCGGACAAACTCCATGACCTGATGGCAGCTATCAAGCGCAAAGGTGTGGAACACGAGTTTAAAATCGCCATCTTCGACGATACGCCTGCTTCATGGTCGGCTGCGCGCAACGCGCACAAAGGCTACGGTTATGACAACAAGCCGTTCAAGAACGGCAGCCGTGTAGAAGGTTCACACTATCCGTTACTGTTCCTCGACCCCGAAAAAGAGGATATGAAAGGTGCGGACAACGATTTCCGCAAGGAAGTGTACTACTACATCTGGGATGCCAACCTGAAACCCTCGTTCGAAAACGTACCACGCGACTACTGGTTCGAGATAGACGGACGCCCGGTTATCCTGTTCTGGAATCCTAACGGCTTCCTGCAGGACAGTTACCTTAGCGAGCTGATGAAGAAAGACCCGGCAAAATACAAAAGTACGACCGGGCTTGATGAAACAAAATCGGATGCTTACAACGGCAAGTTGAGCTATATCCTGAAGTGCATCAGCGACGATTTCAACAGTACGTTCGGCGTGCGCCCATTCCTTATCATCCAGCGCGAATGGACCGACCGCGACTTCTCATTGGTGAACTGCCCCTATCTGGACGGTATTCACAACTGGTTTGCCGTTCCCACTATGGATATGTCAGAAGAAGTGTACAACGAGAACTTAATCTACAACACCTATATCTCCGCCTACAACTTCAAGGGTTTCAGTGTAGGCAGCGGATGCCCGGGCTTCGTGCAAGGTGACCTCGCCCGTCCGAACTGGCAGTTTATCGATGCCGACCACGGTGCTACGCAACCAAGATGATGGAATCGTTCTTAGCCAAAAAACCTGATCTCGTATTTCTGGAAGGATTTACCGACCTTGCCGAAAACGCAGCCTGGTGGCGCAGTTCGGATAAAATCTACTACGACTATCCCAACCAACGCATCAACCTGCTCCGCAAGTACAGCAACCGTCCTTTCCCGACCAGACAGAAATTGGAAGCGGAAGCCTGCGACTATTGTTTCAACGGTTCGGTTTCGGGCAATAAGATAGAAACGCTGTTGATGGAAACAGAAATGAACAATGCTCCCGAGCAGGGCGTGGTGAAATACTGCAACGACACGAAGTACAACGGTGGTTGGCACGCCAACCTCACTTCCGGCAGCTTGAACACATTGAGATGGAAAGAAATACCTTTCGAACCGGAACATCCACTATCCGCTTCCGCTACTCCAGCAATAACGCAGCCAGCGTACGTTGCCAAATTGGCGACACAATGACCCAAAGCGTAAGTCTCCCTGCCACAGGCGGCGCATGGGAAGAAACCGAAGTAGCCGTTTACTCTCGTGACGCACGTGGATATGCCGACTTCAACCTGATAGTGACCGAAGGTGAGATCAGCCTGAACTATGCAGAGATTATCGCAGAGAAATAAAGAAATTAGAATAGTAAAATATGTACCAAACTAAAAATTTACCTATGATGAACAAAAGAGTATTAAACAGTTTTCTCTATGGAACACTGTTGTTTTCATTAGGAACAGGAGTTGTTTCCTGTAAGGATTACGACTCGGATATCGAAGGTCTGAACAACCGCATCACAACCGTTGAGTCCGACATGGACAGATTCAAAGAAAAGATTGAAGCTGCGTTGAATGCTAACCTGACCGTACAAAGCTGGTATCCCAGTGAAGACCAGTCGCAATATACCATCGTATTGAGCAATGGAGACGAGTTGTATGTACAGGCTTCCAATAAAGCCACCCCTTTCTACCAGTCAAGGTGGAAGAAGGCACATGGAGATATACCAAAGACAAAGGTGCGGGCTGGTATAAAGTGTTGATATTCGGTACCGAACAGGAAATTCCCGGAACAGACAAAGACCAACTGTATTATGACAAGAGCAACGGTTATATCTACATCCAGAAAACGGAAGGACTGGTGCAAACCACTATCACCGCAGACAAGGATACACCGATTTTGGCAGAGAACAAAGAGAATAAAACACTTTCCGTCTATATATACGGCGAAAACTATATTCTTCCCGTACAAGGTGGCGGTTTCAGCGGTATCAGTTCCATTCTCTTCCAAAACAATTCGTGTTCGAAGAAGATGAATTCCTGGAAGCAGCCAGCTACACCAATACGCAAGGCAAAGTGGTTACTGCCCATACAGCTACCGCCAAGTTCAAGATTCTACCTAAAGACATTGATTTGTCCGAAGCCGACTTCCAGTGCGCGGATATTCACGAATTGAAGCTGACACGTGCGGAAGCGCCCCAACTGTTAGTAAATACAACTAAGAAGTTAGACGAAAACGGCATCTTGAGCGTAGAGTTGACTCCAAGTAACATGACGGCTCCTTACTACGGTGCAGTACTGGAAATCACATTGGACAAGACGACTACAAGTTCCAACTACTTCGTGGTGAAACCGACTTCCTACAGTGCCAACAACGGCGTGTTCGCTTATCGTGAGACACGTACGGTTTATCAGAACTCGGAATCCTTGAAATTCGTCAGCACCGAAAGTCTAGACCTTACCAGGACAATAGGCTGGGGATTCGGTGAAAACGAAGAAGTGAAGTTTGTGGACGAACTGGGATTCAGTGAACTCGCAGTTGCAACCACTTATGAGTTGACAGAAAACCCGAACAATACATTCGAAGTTACTGATAAAGGTGTATTAACTGCCAAAGCTGCTAACAGGTCGGGTAAAGTCAGAATAACTTATACCGTTGCCGAAGAGGAATTCTCTAAAGAAGTATTGATTTACTCACAGGATGAAGCGACCGCTAAGAACGGTATCGAATTGAGAAGTACAACAGTATCGTTGAGTGACATTGAAAGTCTGTACAAAGGTACAAAAGCCTTCATTGTGCAGAATGCCCAAACAACAATGGAAAATCTTGGTGTCACTGCGTCCAAAGCATGGAAACTGGGTACTCAAGCCAATGGCGGCAATTGGGAAGCTATCCCGATGACTACCAACCTTGCAACGATTACACAAGACACTGAGTTAGCTAATGGTGAAGTATGCCTTTACTACGATGCCGCCCAAAAGACCAGTTATCTGTTGGTAGGCCCTCAAGCTGATGGCATAGAAGGCGCTAACCTGTTCGCAATGAATGATGAAGGAACAGACAAAGCTCCTTTCACTCTCAATGAGAAAGAAGTGGGATTGTATGTAGGAAATGTAGGTACGAAGTATGTAGTGGAAGCTCCGACCGCAAAAGAGGAACTGGCTATTCAAATGTATGTAAAAGCCGGTATTGACCATCCGGATACTGACCCGAATCAGAATATACGTATATTAGGCAAGAAATTGGCAATCCCTGGTGTGTATGATGAAGAACTGGGTTACCACTTCAACGAGTTGGATTTGCGCACTACCTTGTATAATTTCAAACCTGCTGACGCTGATTTCAAAATCACATTGAATAGAGACGACCAGAATGACAAAGTAAAAGAAAAATGGGGTACTAACTTCCAATGGAATGCCGACAACTATACTTTAACATTAAGTCCGGTATGGGCTCTGTATAACTTCAACTTCAACGACAAGAAAGTGAGTGATATGACAGAAGCCAATAATGGTGTCAAACTCTCTTGGACATTCAATGCCGGTAAGGGAGAAACTACCTCTAACGGAAATGAACAGTGGTACATCAAAGACCCGGTTCGCCAGCCGGGTGAAAACACAATCTACATGGGGCTTGACAAACAGCCAAACGCAACGGGAGTCATCAGTACAGATTATGAAATCAAAGTATCTGAAATAACGGGCGACCCGGAAAAGAAGAAATTGTCAGATTTGGAAGTAGGCAAAGTGTATAAATTCGGAGACTACTTCAAGAATCACAATTTCTGGGTAAACGGTTGTTCATGGGATGTTTACGGCGGTCCTAAAAATCTTACCGGAAAGAATCTTCCTGTATTAATAAAATATGATTTTGCCACAAATAAACTTGTGATAACCGATTATGCAAAGAAATACTTTGGCAAAAGAAGGTGTGAATTAAAGTTCCAGCCACAAGGCAATGAGACTACTGCCGGTTTGGAGATTGATAGTGACGAACAGACATTCAAATTAAAGTTAGTTCCGACAACGACCAATTTTCAAATAAAGATTGATTATAATACCGACTTCTCAAATCAGAACCTGTTCTTCAGAATCGTTGAGGGGTAAATCTTAATCTCTGTACAAACCAGAGTAATGAAGATTACTCTGAATAGAGATGCTATCAAACAACCATGCCGTGAAATCGCAAGTCTGTTACAGACCTCGAATTCCGGCATGGCTCTTTTATATTTCATGTAACCTTTTACATCAAACTCACTGCAAGATATTTTTTTCAATGTATACAATAAGGATTTCCACTGCATAGAATAAGAATTTTGAGTGCAGTAAACTGCAAGAGTTTATGCAGTCAGGTAGTTGTCACCTTGCTATGTGACTATTATCACCTTGTAAAGTGATAAATGTCACCTTATAAGCTGACAATTGTCACTTTATAAAGTGACTATCTATATAAAAAAGACGAGAAACCTATAAAGATACAAAATTAATCAACGAAAAACAAGAGCAGAGACAATTAAGCACATATTAAGTGTACATTAAGCGGTACTTCATTCTAATATTTATTGTCGAACCGTACTTTTATACCAAAATCATTATTAACTTGTAATATCATGAATAGAATCAGCAAAGTATTTCTGGCTTGTGCGTGCAGCGTCTTCTGCATGAACGGACAAGCACAAAGCAATGCTACATGGACAAACGACTTCTCCAATGCCGGAGAAACACTGAAAGTGGTGGGTCGGGGAACATGCAGTATTGCCGACAATGTATTCCGTTCGAAAGGCGCTTATGCCGTATTCGGTCATCCCGAATGGAAAAACTACTCCTTTTCTTTCAAAGCCCGTGCCCCTAAAAATGCCGAACAGGTGCAGATATGGGCGAGCTTCCGCAATTACAACCGTTTCGACCGTTATGTGGTAGGTATCAAAGGCGGACTGCAAGATGATCTTTACCTGATGCGCACCGGATATATGGGTACGGACGAATTTATGGGAGTCCGCCCGTTAGGTTTCCATCCTGTGCCGGGAGAGTGGTATCGTGTAAAAGTAGAAGTTTGCGGCAACCGTATCCGCATATTCCTCAACGACGAGAAACAACCGCATATTGATCTTGTAGACAAGAATGCCGACCTGGTACCATCGGGTGAAGTTGCTCTGGGTGGAGGATGGATAGAAACTGAATTTGACGACCTCACCGTTACTCCGATGGCAGACGATGCACTGAAAAACGTGAAAGTGGCAGAATATCAAAAGAAGCCCACTCCTACGGAGAAAGAAAACAAACGCCGCCAGGAACGGGCTTCCTATACTTCCGCCAAACTGGCAGCGCTCACCGGCAGCCGCACAGACATCACGCTGGATGGCAACTGGCTCTTTATGCCGGACTATCAACTGGACAACAAGGATAAGGCTGTTTCGGTACAAACGAACGACCAGGACTGGCACATCATGTCCGTTCCTAACTTTTGGACACCTATCCGCATCTGGCTGCATGGCGAAACGATGCCCTCTCCTACCGGTGCACAACCCAAAGGTGTGTCGGACACCTACTACCAACAGGAAACCGACCGCTGTGAAAACTATACATTCGATTATCGCCGGGTGAAATATGCCTGGTACCGTCAATGGCTGGAACTGCCTGCCAATGTGAAGGCAAGAATATGACGCTGACCTTCGATGCAGTCTCCAAAATTGCCGAAATCTATATCAACGGAACATTAGCCACTTCACATCTCGGCATGTTCGGTGAAATTCAGGTAGACGGCAGCCGTTTGCTGAAACCCGGTAAGAACCTGATTACCGTAAAAGTGATACGCAAAATGGATGGAAGCGCATCGGAATCGGCAAATGCCATCGATTTCTTCTATTCTTCCGTACGTGAAAGTGAACAGGAAGATGCCAAAGTGGAAGTGAACAAAGATGCTCTGCTGAAAGAAATTCCTCATGGTTTTTATGGTGACGAACCTGCCGGAATCTGGCAACCGGTAAAACTGACGATTACCGATCCCGTAAAAGTGGAAGATGTCTTTATCAAACCGACCTTGAATGGCGCTACCTTCGATGTAACCCTAAAGAACCACGGTAGTAAAAAGAAACAGTTCGACCTTTATACGGATATCATCGACAAAGAAACCGGTGCTGTACTCTATTCGGGGTTATCCATACGGAAACTGAATCTCAATGCAGATGAGGAGCGCATGGAAACCTATACGATCAGCGATTTGAAACCTCGCTTATGGACACCGCAGCATCCCAACCTGTACGATTTCAAATTCCGCCTGGTAGCAGATAAGAGAACAGAACTGGACTGTCTGACAGAGACTTCCGGATTCCGTACTTTTGAGGTGAAAGACGGACTTTTCTACCTGAACGGTAATAAATACTGGTTGCGCGGCGGAAACCACATTCCTTTCGCACTGGCACCTAATGATGAAAATCTGGCCAATACTTTCATGCAACTGATGAAAGCCGGAAACATCGACGTAACCCGTACACACACCACTCCGTGGAACAAACGCTGGATGACAGCTGCCGACCGTAACGGTATCGGTGTTTCATTCGAAGGCACATGGTCATGTTGATGATTCATTCCACTCCAATTCCAGACCAGCGTCTGATTGAAATATGGCGTAACGAGTTTTTAGGATTGCTGAAAAAATATCGCAACCACCCTTCACTGCTCTTCTGGACAGTGAACAATGAAATGAAGTTCTATGACAATGACAGCAATCTGGAACGTGCCAAAGAGAAATACCGTATTATTTCGGATGTAGTGAAAGAGATGCGTCGCATCGACCCTACCCGTCCTATCTGCTTCGACTCCAACTATCAGGCCAAAGGCAAGGATAAGAAATTCGGCGCTGACTTTATGAGCAGCATCGACGATGGCGACATTGACGATATGCACGGTTATTACAATTGGTATGACTACTCGGTTTTCCGTTTCTTCAATGGAGAATTCCAAAAACAGTTCAAAGTAGCCGACCGTCCGCTTATCAGTCAGGAGATGTCTACGGGTTATCCCAATAACGAAACGGGACATCCTACCCGCTCCTATCAGCTCATCCACCAAAATCCTTATACACTGATCGGTTATGAGTCTTATGACTGGGCAGACCCGGCTTCATTCCTGAAAGTACAAGCATTCATCACGGGTGAACTGGCCGAAACGCTTCGTCGCTCCAACGACCAGGCTTCAGGTATTATGCACTTTGCATTGATGACATGGTTCCGTCAGACATACGATTATCAGAACATTGAACCGTACCCCACCTACTATGCTTTGAAACGGGCTTTACAACCTGTATTGGTTAGTGCAGAATTATGGGGACGCAACTTGTACGCAGGTGAGAAACTGCCTACACGCATCTATGTGGTCAATGACCGTGAAGACGGTACGGATCTGCAACCGTCCCTGCTTCGTTGGGAAATACAAGATGAAAGCGGAAAGTGCCTGGCAAGCGGCAGTGAAAAGATTCCGGCTGTGAAACATTATGCGCGATACTATGCCGAACCTGATATTCAGTTGCCGGCCAATCTGCCTGCCGACAAGACAAAAGCCAAACTGGTATTAAAACTCACAGAGAACGGTTTGCCTATTTCTGCCAATGAATATGAGTTGTTGCTCACTAATAAAGAGTGGAATGTAGGTCAGGTAGATCCAAACAAAAAGATCGTATTGCTGGATAAAGATAACACGAAAACGGTATTTGACTTCCTGAACATCAATTATCAACCGATTTCTTCCATAAAAGAATTGCTCAACAGCAAACTGAAAGCCGACCTTTGTGTTATCTCCGGTCTGACAGCCTGCACTGACGAAGAAAAGGAGCTGATCCGTGCTTATCAGTCAAAAGGTGGAAAGCTGCTCTTCCTCAACAGTAAGGAAGCCGTCAAAGCAATATATCCTGAATATATCACGGGCTGGATTATCCCGACAGAAGGCGATATCGTAATTATGGAACGTAATGATGCTCCGGTGTTCAATGACATCGATGTATTGGAATTACGCTATTTCAACAACAATAAACGGGAAATTCCGCAAGCATGTACCGCTACTCTGAAGTCCATCGCCACAAGAACGTGACGGAACTGGCAGGACAGATGAAAATTCACGCTTACATTGATGGTGGAAAGCCGGAAGACCGCATCGAACGAATAGAATCTATGCGTGGACTGACGATGTTACAAATAGCTGACGGAAAGGGAGAAGCAATGATCTCTACCATGTGTACGGAAAAGGCAACGACAGATCCGGTAGCTGGTAAGTTAGTAGTGAATATGATTAATTGCCTGACTACCAACAAATAGGAATAAGGTAGAAAGCAGAAATAAAAGAGAGGACAAATGTCCGAAAGGTTTTGAATGAATAAACTCCCCCTCACTTCATTGTGAGGGGGAGTTTTCGTTGTAAAACGAATATCGTATTGTGTAACATTCATCTGATCGTATATCTCTTACCTTTAACAGTATCAAAAGCAATCCGGTCGTCAGCGAGTACTCTTACCTTAGCACCGGAAACTTTCAGACTCTTTGCATCCGGATATTTAAGCATACACTCTGCACCTGCATTAGAAAGTATTTCAATCGAAGTGATTTGCCCTTCTTTCCAGGTTACATCCACTTCAAAGTTTCCTCTGGCTTTCATCCCTTTGAACGCACCGTCTTTCCATGCATCGGGCAAAGCGGGAAGCAACTCGATATATCCCCCCTGACTCTGCATCAACATTTCCGCAATTCCGGCTGTACAACCAAAGTTCCATCAATCTGAAAAGGCGGATGCGCGTCAAAAAGGTTGGTATATACACCACCGAAACGGCTTGGGGAACAGTCAGTTTCATTGCACTCCGCAATAATGCATGAGAGCGGTTACCATCATGCAAACGGGCCCAGAAATTTAGTTTCCACGCTTTACTCCAGCCTGTGCCCTCGTCTCCACGGGTATTCAGTGTCACTTTCATGGCATTTGCATATTTATCATCTTCTTCGCTCCTTCCGATCACAATCTGCGAGCCCGGATGCAGCCAGAAGAGATGGTTCGTATGTCTGTGCCCACCGTCTCCGGTAACATCTTTCGTCACTTCGTCCTTCCACTCCATCAATTGTCCGCCCAATCCTATTTTCGGACCGGAAAGTTTGTTCATTGCAGTCTTTATTTCTGCAATCTCCGGTTCTTTGTCCTTACCTAACACCTTGCTGGCTTTTATCATCATATCGAACATCTCTGCTATCATGGCTTGTGAGGTGGAGCAACCTAATGAAAACTCACCATGCTCGGGAGAATGTGAGGGGTTTGCCACCAAAGTACCGTCCCGCTCGTCCGTCCAAAGGTTATCCACCCAGAAAAGAGCCGCTTGGAGCATGACATCATAATACGCTTCTAAAAAGTCCTTGTCAAGATTAAACTGGTAATATTCCCAAATATCCTGGCACATCCAAATAGCTCCTGCCGGAAAATGATGGGGAGTGTCTTTCTTGGCCGGAGCCGTATTACCCCAAATATTATTTTCATGATGCGTCACCCATCCACGTACATTTCCGCCATCGGGTTTGCAATAATATTGTTGCGCCGTATATTTTCCGCGTGGTACGAGGCTCTTTACATATTCTACCATAGGCAGGTGGCAACGGGATAGATTAGTAGGCTGCGTAGGCCAATAATTCATCTGCACATTGATATTGGTGTGATAGTCGGAATTCCAGGGATTGGAAAGTCTTTCTCCCCATACACCTTGCAAATTGGCAGGCAGAGAACCTTCTCTCGAAGAAGAAATCAATAGATAACGACCAAATTGGAAATACAACATTTCCAGATATTGATTCTCGGATTCCGAGTTGGCATGAGCATCCATACCCTTCAACAGGCTGTCTGTAGTTGCAACGGGCATTTCCGGCAGATTGCCCAAATTCAGTTTCATTCTGTCATACAACGAATGGTAATCTTTCTCATGGGTAGCCAATAAAGCAGTATATTTTTTATTGGCCGCCTTTTTCAGCGTAGCCTTCACTTTATCCAGCGGTTCTTCTCCAGAGAAATAATGATAAGAATCGTCCATGCATTGCACATAGTTCGTTGCAGCCGACATCAATACGATGATTTCTTTGGCCTCTTCTATCTTCAATTTCTTCCCGTCTACTACCGTAATCTTTCCGCCTGTATGTTTCACTAATAGTTGCTGCGCGTATTTCAATCCATTCTTCCAATGATCTCCTACGCGCTTGTCACCACTCGTCGGAGTAGGATATCCTGTCAGGGTAATCGTATTGTCCGAAGCCCGGATGACCTTGTCGGTATGCAATGACTCCAAAGATATCATACGCGAAATCTTTCCCTTCTTCGAATCCGATGTCAGACGCATCACCATGATATTGTCCGGATAACTCATAAAATACTCCCGTTTGAAGGTTATTCCTCCCTCTTTATAAGTTACCCGATGAATGGCATTGTCGATATCCAGCGTCCGAGTATAGTCAGAATAGGCAGGTTCGGAGGTAGCCGAATTTACAACCTCTACAATGATATTGCTCAATGTTTGAAAAGAGCCGAAATGCTCTTTAGTTCCCGCCAGTTTATCTATGAGGTTTCGTAGTTCCGTACCGTTACCGTCCCCCTCATAATTATGGGTAATCAATTTTCCGTCTGCGTCAATATAAGCGGAATGATTTACAGTAAAATCATTCATCTTCTGCTGTAACAGCACACGGGTTTTATGAAGATAACTTTTATTCGTTTCCGGGGTTCCCAAATGCCCTCCGTTATAAGACGGATCTTCGCCAGGACCTCCTGACCACAAGTATGTTCATTTGTCTGAATAACATCTACTTCACACCTCCGAAGATCATAGCGCCCATATAACCGTTACCAATAGGCAATGCT
>ENA-OQDE01000292-OQDE01000292.1-human-gut-metagenome-genome-assembly--contig:-NODE-292-length-31852-cov-1.958613_pt1 | contig 31852 bp, 40 predicted proteins | sample MGYA00242768_ERZ504595 | MGnify/ENA primary metagenome ERZ504595 (study PRJEB26092, sample SAMD00036307) | human gut metagenome | host: Homo sapiens | study: EMG produced TPA metagenomics assembly of... | reverse complement strand
TGCGTTGTCAGTAATTTGTTCAGCAGTTCTTTTTTAGTAGCAACTTCTTCAGTAGCAACTCCTTTAGTATCAATTTTTTTGGGGATGATTTATTAATAATAATTACCTCATCATATAGGGAGGTAGCACCGTCCACGATAGCACCGTCCAGGATAGCACCGTCCAGGTTAGCACCGTCCGTGGTAGCACCGCCCAGGTTAGCATTCCACCCAGGTTCCAAGTAAAGGCTTTTTTATCTATTATTGTTTTTTTACCAAGGTAACAATTCCTCATGTCAACGCCGGGAAGGTAAGCCTTTCTAAGATCAACGCCCAAGCTACCGAGGCCCTTGCACAGCTGCAACGTCAGAGTACATATCTCATTATTTTCAATTAAAAAAGTGACACTTAACTCGATATCACCGAAGGTCTGGGCGACCCAGCGCATATTGCCCTTTGCGACCAACTCATCCGGATTTTTTGCGCATGTTTTAAGTTTATTGAATAATTCCAGGCTATTGATAAACTTTTCTCTCTCATTCTCGTCGATAGCCCCAGTAAAGTATTCTGAGGCGTTGATGTTGCCAGCCTGGTTATTCACGAAATTGAACAGAAGTTTATAAGCCTCAGGCTGTTTATCTGACCAGAACAGATGACGTAACGTCTCCCACAAGCGTTGAAAGATATTCATCTTCATGTCCATCTTGTCCCCGCTCACCATCTTATAAATATCGTTATTGCTCATATTTAAAAGTGTAGCCGGCATGCCTGGAACTGATACTTCATGGTAATAGCCTCGCATTGAGTTAAAAACTCATCATGCGCACTCTGAATAAATATACTTCAAAAATCGCTCATTCAGATATGTGTTTTTTATTTTTAAGACGTAAAAATATAATTCCGCTCGTCGTAAAGCTCTCAACCTTAAGCAGGGTCAACGCCATAAAACCAACAGACCCCCTCCCGTAAACCGTGCATTGAGCCTGTCCACCATTCGGAGTAAACGCCTTTTCTCAAAGAAGTGACCGCCAGGGCGGCCACCTTTAATCGTGGGCAGTTACTCAGCATCATTTACAGGGTCATTTAAACCCTTTCTGCTGCTTTATCAGCTCATAGGCCTGCTGAATTTCCTGCGCTTTTTGCTTCGCCATCTCCATCATCTCAGGCGGCAAACCTTTCGCCACCAACTTATCGGGATGGTGTTCACTCATCAGCTTACGGTAGGCACGTTTGATGGTGGTCGCATCATCCGTCGGCTTCACGCCCAGCACATTACAGGCATCTTCCAGCGTCGGGCCACGCTGCGCTTGCTGCCAGTTACCACCGCCAGATTGCTGCTGATAACCGCCGCCAAACTGTGCACCGCCCTGCATCATGCGCAAAAACTGGTCAAACTGGGCGCGGGAGATGCCTAACTCTTCGGCAATGACATACAGCACCGCCCGTTCATTCGGGTGCAGTGAACCATCAGCAAACGCCGCCTGAATCTGGATCTCCAGAAACATACGAATTAAGTCAAAACGACCAAAGCAGACACTGCGAAACTGGCGCATCTTTTCGCGCAGCGGGTAATTGTCTGATTTTCCCACCCGGAACGCGTTTTGCGCCGCAGTACGGGAAGCGCCATGAAGGTTCATTCGGTCCATCAACTGGCTGGCGATATGAATATCAGCTCCGTGACGCGACCTTTGGATTTGGTTAAATGGCCCATCACTTCAAAAGTGGTGGCAAAAAACAGCGCCTGACGCTCACGCTGGTTGGCGAACCACGCCATTTTACGGCTACGGGCTTTATCAAACATATGGCCAATTAACAGGCCTAACACTACGCCCCAAAAGCCGCCGCCCATCAGTAAGGCCACGGCCACGCCAATGATTTTTCCCCAATACTGCATATATTCCCCAAATCGACACACGGATATCAGGCTATCTCCCACAATATAAAGGTGCTTTTACCGTTTTCCGGCTGCGGTCAATTGTGGGACATCGCCTATAATTTGCATTATCATACCTGTCATTCAATGCCGTGCCTAACACCACTGACGCCTATTCGGACAGGATTAACACTAGCGTAGAGATGACGAGTACGTTAGTCTCTGACCGTTTGTCACGCGCAACGTTACCGATGATGGAACAATAAAATCAACGTATGAAAAAACATATCCCCACTCTCCTGGCCACCATGATTGCCACCGCCCTTTATAGTCAACAGGGACTGGCAGCCGACCTCGCCTCACAGTGCATGTTGGGCGTGCCAAGCTATGACCGTCCTCTGGTACAGGGCGATACCAATGACTTACCCGTGACTATCAATGCTGACCACGCGAAAGGGGACTACCCGGATGACGCCGTGTTTACTGGCAGCGTGGATATCATGCAGGGTAACAGCCGTCTGCAGGCCGACGAAGTGCAGCTCCATCAAAAAGAGGCACCAGGACAACCGGAGCCGGTACGTACCTTGATGCGCTCGGTAATGTCCATTACGACGATAACCAGGTGATCCTCAAAGGGCCGAAAGGCTGGGCGAATCTGAACACCAAAGATACCAACGTCTGGGAAGGTGATTACCAGATGGTGGGTCGTCAGGGCCGCGGTAAAGCGGACCTGATGAAACAACGTGGCGAAAACCGCTATACCATTCTGGATAACGGTAGCTTTACCTCCTGTCTGCCGGGTTCTGACACCTGGAGCGTGGTAGGTAGCGAAATTATTCATGACCGCGAAGAACAAGTTGCGGAGATCTGGAACGCCCGCTTAAGGTGGGTCGGTACCGATCTTTTATAGCCCTATTTGCAGTTGCCGGTGGGTGACAAACGTCGCTCTGGTTTCTTGATCCCGAACGCCAAGTACACCACCACCAACTACTTTGAGTTCTACCTGCCATATTACTGGAACATCGCGCCAAATATGGATGCCACCATCACGCCGCATTATATGCATCGTCGTGGCAATATCATGTGGGAGAACGAATTCCGCTACCTCTCCCAGGCGGGCGCTGGCTTGATGGAACTGGACTATCTGCCTTCAGATAAAGTCTATGAAGATGAACACCCGAACGATGACAGTTCACGTCGTTGGTTATTCTACTGGAACCACTCCGGGGTCATGGATCAGGTGTGGCGTTTCAACGTCGACTACACCAAGGTCAGCGATCCTAGCTACTTCAATGATTTCGATAACAAGTACGGTTCCAGTACTGACGGCTACGCAACGCAAAAATTCAGCGTTGGCTATGCGGTGCAAAACTTCAATGCCACCGTTTCAACCAAGCAGTTCCAGGTCTTCAGCGAACAGAACACCAGTAGCTACTCGGCAGAGCCGCAGTTAGACGTTAACTACTACCAGAATGATGTTGGTCCGTTTGATACACGCATTTACGGCCAGGCAGTGCACTTTGTTAACACCAGAGACGACATGCCTGAAGCAACCCGTGTTCACCTGGAGCCGACCATCAATTGCCGCTCTCTAATAACTGGGGCAGCATCAATACCGAAGCGAAGTTGCTGGCAACCCATTATCAGCAAACTAATCTTGACTGGTATAACAGCAATCCACAAAACAATAAGTTGGCAGATTCTGTTAACCGTGTAATGCCGCAATTTAAAGTTGACGGTAAAATGGTCTTCGAACGTGATATGAATCTGCTGGCACCGGGCTTTACCCAAACGCTGGAACCGCGCGCGCAGTATTTGTACGTGCCGTATCGCGATCAGAGCGATATCTACAACTACGACTCTGCCTTATTGCAATCCGATTATTCGGGCTTGTTCCGGGACCGGACTTACGGCGGTCTTGACCGTATTGCCTCCGCTAACCAGGTGACGACCGGTGTCACATCTCGCGTATATGATGATGCTGCCGTTGAACGTTTTAATATTTCCGTTGGTCAAATCTACTATTTCACGGAGTCTCGCACTGGCGATGACAACATAACATGGGAGAATGACGACAAAACGGGATCACTGGTGTGGGCAGGCGACACCTACTGGCGTATCTCCGAGCGTTGGGGATTGCGTGGCGGGATTCAGTACGACACTCGCCTGGATAACGTGGCGACCAGTAGTTCTAGTATTGAGTATCGCGAGATGAAGACCGTCTGGTGCAGCTGAACTACCGTTACGCCAGCCGGAATATATTCAGGCTACACTGCCAAGAGACAGTAGAGATAAACGTTGGAATGCCCCTCAGTACAAAGATGGTATTTCGCAGGTAGGTGCCGTCGCCAGCTGGCCAATTGCCGATCGTTGGTCAATTGTTGGGGCCTACTACTACGACACCAATGCGAACAAGCAAGCCGACTCTATGTTAGGTGTGCAATACAGCTCCTGCTGCTATGCAATTCGCGTCGGTTACGAGCGGAAGCTGAACGGTTGGGATAACGATAAACAACATGCGGTATATGACAACGCAATCGGCTTTAACATCGAACTTCGCGGCCTGAGCTCCAACTACGGTCTGGGTACGCAAGAGATGCTGCGTTCGAACATTCTGCCGTATCAAAACACTTTGTGATTTGTTGATTTACCACGTAATCCGCAGTGCGGTTAATTGAAATGGAAAAAGTATGAAGAACTGGAAAACGCTGCTTCTCGGTATCGCCATGATCGCGAATACCAGTTTCGCTGCCCCCCAGGTAGTCGATAAGTCGCAGCCGTCGTCAATAACGGCGTCGTGCTGGAAAGCGACGTTGATGGATTAATGCAGTCGGTAAAACTGAACGCTGCTCAGGCAAGGCAGCAACTTCCTGATGACGCGACGCTGCGCCACCAAATCATGGAACGTTGATCATGGATCAAATCATCCTGCAGATGGGGCAGAAAATGGGAGTGAAAATCTCCGATGAGCAGCTGGATCAGGCGATTGCTAACATCGCGAAACAGAACAACATGACGCTGGATCAGATGCGCAGCCGTCTGGCTTACGATGGTCTGAACTACAACACCTATCGTAACCAGATCCGTAAAGAGATGATTATCTCTGAAGTGCGTAACAACGAGGTGCGTCGTCGCATCACCATCCTGCCGCAGGAAGTCGAATCCCTGGCGCAGCAGGTGGGTAACCAAAACGACGCCAGCACTGAGCTGAACCTGAGCCACATCCCTGATCCCGCTGCCGGAAAACCCGACCTCTGATCAAGTGAACGAAGCGGAAAGCCAGGCGCGTGCCATTGTCGATCAGCGCGTAACGGCGCTGATTTCGGTAAGCTGGCGATTGCTCATTCTGCCGACCAGCAGGCACTGAACGGCGGTCAGATGGGCTGGGTCGTATTCAGGAGTTGCCGGGATCTTCGCCCAGGCATTAAGCACCGCGAAGAAAGGCGACATTGTTGGCCCGATTCGTTCCGGCGTTGGCTTCCATATTCTGAAAGTTAACGACCTGCGCGGCGAAAGCAAAAATATCTCGGTGACCGAAGTTCATGCTCGCCATATTCTGCTGAAACCATCGCCGATTATGACCGACGAACAAGCCCGCGTGAAACTGGAACAGATTGCTGCCGATATCAAGAGTGGTAAAACGACTTTTGCTGCCGCAGCGAAAGAGTCTCTCAGGATCCAGGCTCTGCTAACCAGGGCGGTGATCTCGGTTGGGCTACACCAGATATTTTCGATCCGGCCTTCCGTGACGCCCTGACCCGCCTGAACAAAGGTCAAATGAGTGCACCGGTTCACTCTTCATTCGGCTGGCATTTAATCGAACTGCTGGATACCCGTAATGTCGATAAAACCGACGCGGCGCAGAAAGATCGTGCGTACCGCATGCTGATGAACCGTAAGTTCTCGGAAGAAGCAGCAAGCTGGATGCAGGAACAACGTGCCAGCGCCTACGTTAAAATCCTGAGCAACTAATGGTTAAAACCCAACGTGTTGTGATCACTCCCGCGAGCCCGCCGGGATTGGCCCGGACTTAGTTGTCCAGCTTGCACAGCGTGAGTGGCCGGTCGAACTGGTTGTTTGTGCCGATGCCACTCTCCTTACCGACCGGGCAGCGATGCTCGGTTTGCCGCTCACCCTCCGCCCTTATTCCCCCAACACCCCTGCACAACCGCAAACTGCGGGCACATTAACGCTACTTCCTGTCGCGCTACGTGAATCTGTCACTGCGGGGCAGTTAGCGGTTGAAAATGGGCATTATGTGGTGGAGACGCTGGCGCGAGCGTGTGATGGCTGTCTGAACGGTGAATTTGCTGCGCTGATCACAGGCCCCGTGCATAAAGGCGTCATTAACGACGCAGGCATTCCGTTTACCGGTCATACCGAGTTTTTCGAAGAGCGCTCGCAGCGAAAAAGTGGTGATGATGCTGGCGACCGAAGAACTTCGCGTGGCGCTGGCAACGACGCATTTACCGCTGCGCGATATCGCAGATGCTATCACCCCTGCGCTTTTGCACGAAGTGATTGCTATTTTGCATCACGATTTGCGGACCAAATTTGGTATTGCCGAACCGCGCATTCTGGTCTGCGGGCTGAATCCGCACGCGGGCGAAGGCGGTCATATGGGTACGGAAGAGATAGACACCATTATTCCGGTGCTCGACGAGCTGCGGGCGCAGGGGATGAAACTCAACGGGCCGCTGCCTGCCGATACCCTGTTTCAGCCGAAATATCTCGATAACGCCGACGCGTGCTGGCGATGTACCACGATCAGGGTCTTCCCGTGCTAAAATACCAGGGCTTCGGGCGCGGTGTGAACATTACGCTGGGCCTGCCCTTTATTCGTACATCAGTGGACCACGGCACCGCGCTTGAACTGGCGGGACGTGGCAAAGCCGATGTCGCAGTTTTATTACGGCGCTTAATCTCGCCATCAAAATGATTGTTAACACCCAATGAATAATCGAGTCCACCAGGGCCACTTAGCCCGTAAACGCTTCGGGCAAAACTTTCTCAACGATCAGTTCGTGATCGACAGCATTGTTTCTGCCATTAACCCGCAGAAGGGCCAGGCGATGGTCGAAATCGGCCCCGGTCTGGCGGCATTGACCGAACCGGTCGGCGAACGTCTGGACCAGCTGACGGTCATCGAACTTGACCGCGATCTGGCGGCACGTCTGCAAACGCATCCATTCTTAGGCCCGAAACTGACGATTTATCAGCAGGATGCGATGACCTTTAACTTTGGTGAACTGGCCGAGAAAATGGGTCAGCCGCTGCGTGTTTTCGGCAACCTGCCTTATAACATCTCCACGCCGTTGATGTTCCATCTGTTTAGCTATACTGATGCCATTGCCGACATGCACTTTATGTTGCAAAAAGAGGTGGTGAATCGTCTGGTTGCAGGACCGAACAGCAAAGCGTATGGTCGATTAAGCGTCATGGCGCAATACTATTGCAACGTGATCCCGGTGCTGGAAGTTCCGCCGTCAGCCTTTACACCACCACCCAAAGTGGATTCCGCCGTCGTGCGCCTGGTCCCTCATGCAACGATGCCTCACCCGGTTAAAGATGTTCGCGTGTTGAGCCGCATCACCACCGAAGCCTTTAACCAGCGTCGTAAAACCATTCGTAACAGCCTCGGCAACCTGTTTAGCGTCGAGGTGTTAACCGGAATGGGGATCGACCCGGCGATGCGAGCGGAAAATATCTCTGTCGCGCAATATTGCCAGATGGCGAACTATCTGGCGGAGAACGCGCCTTTGCAGGAGAGTTAACGATGATCAATTCGCCCCGAGTGTGTATTCAGGTTCAAAGCGTCTACATTGAGGCACAATCTTCACCTGATAATGAACGTTACGTTTTTGCTTATACCGTAACCATACGCAATCTGGGGCGAGCGCCAGTGCAGTTGTTGGGGCGTTACTGGCTGATCACCAATGGCAATGGCCGTGAAACCGAAGTCCAGGGCGAAGGAGTGGTTGGCGTCCAGCCACTTATCGCCCCTGGCGAAGAGTACCAGTACACCAGCGGTGCAATCATTGAAACCCCGCTGGGCACCATGCAGGGTCACTACGAAATGATCGATGAAAATGGCGTCCCTTTCAGCATCGACATTCCCGTATTCCGACTCGCCGTTCCCACACTCATTCATTAAAAGAATATGGCGACATACCTTATTGGCGACGTTCATGGTTGTTACGATGAACTGATCGCATTGCTGCATAAAGTAGAATTTACCCCTGGGAAAGATACCCTCTGGCTAACGGGCGATCTGGTCGCGCGCGGCCCCGGTTCACTGGATGTTCTGCGCTATGTGAAATCCTTAGGCGACAGCGTACGTCTGGTGCTGGGCAATCACGATCTGCATCTGCTGGCGGTATTCGCCGGGATCAGCCGCAATAAACCGAAAGATCGCCTGACACCGCTGCTGGAAGCGCCGGATGCCGACGAGCTGCTTAACTGGCTGCGTCGCCAGCCTCTGCTGCAAATCGACGAAGAGAAAAAGCTGGTGATGGCCCACGCCGGGATCACGCCGCAGTGGGATCTGCAGACTGCCAAGGAGTGCGCGCGCGATGTAGAAGCGGTGCTGTCGAGTGACTCCTATCCCTTCTTTCTTGATGCCATGTACGGCGATATGCCAAATAACTGGTCACCGGAATTGCGGGGGCTAGGAAGACTGCGGTTTATCACCAACGCCTTTACCCGGATGCGTTTTTGCTTCCCGAACGGGCAACTGGATATGTACAGCAAAGAATCGCCAGAAGAAGCCCCTGCCCCACTGAAACCGTGGTTTGCGATTCCTGGCCCTGTCGCTGAAGAATACAGCATCGCCTTTGGTCACTGGGCATCGCTGGAAGGCAAAGGTACGCCGGAAGGTATTTACGCGCTGGATACTGGCTGCTGCTGGGTGGTACATTAACCTGCCTGCGCTGGAAGATAAACAGTATTTTGTCCAGCCGTCGAACCGGCATAAAGATATGGGTGAGGGAGAGGCGGCCGCGTCTTAACGCATTACCATTCAGGGAGGAATAATGGCTGACTATTTTGAAATACGTGCTGATTACAATCAGCACACCATCACGGTTTATCAGGCTTACAATGATGCAATCGCTGACGTCGCCGTACGTGACGGGCGATTTGGCGCACCTTTTTCATTCAACCGCATGACCTGGATTAAACCCTCTTTTATGTGGATGATGGAGCGTAGCAACTGGGGACTGAAAAAAGATCAACAACGCATTCTCGCAATCCGAATCAAACGCACCTTCTTTGATACATTGCTGGAACAAGCGGTGCTAACCACGCCAGAAGCCCATGTCTATCCACATGCAGGAGTTTGGGAAACGTTATTTGCGCAAGCAATGTATATGTTCAGTGGGACCCAGAACGCAGCATAAATGGTAAAAAACTGGAGCACCGATCATTACAGCTTGGTATTTCTCGTAACTTGATCAGTCAATTTAACGAAGACGCCATTGTTGCCATTGATGATCTGACACCACTGGTGCGAAAGTGTCATAACCTTTTGATAAACGGTAAAACAACACAGGCGAAATCCTTCCTGCCGCCAGAAAAAATTTATCCTGTTAGTGCAGCTGCAAGAAAGGCTTTGGGAATGAAAAATTTCTGAGACAAATACGCGCCTATTAAGCGGAAAATATCTAAGTGCGACAAATCAACGCCGGGCTTAATACCAGAGAAATTATTCTGGAAATGATTGACGAAGCAGATGAACCCCCATTTGCTGAGCAGCGAACCTGGCATCGCAGGCGAATCACTTTTCTTTGTGATTGCATCAGCGTTGCTGTCGACTACGGCTTCTTCTGTTCTGTCTCTCAGCAGTCAATAATGAACATAACCAGGATGGCTGAAGATGTATGGATAACAGAAAGTAAAACGACCCAACTCATTGATATCTGGCAGCAACTTAAGCAGCTTTATCCGCCAGAAATTATTCCCTACACCCAGCAGTTACCCGCTAAAGAATTGCTTGAACTGCTACTTTCCAGTCCTGACGATCTTCGAATAATTGAAATCCCTGACGTCATCGGTGATTTTTTGATGACCAAACCTGGATTCGATTATTCAAAAAACACTTTGCTGATGTTATCTAACTATGATGTGATGTGTAACAATCTAAAATACATCGCCAGACGACAGACCAAAAAGAAAGTATTTAGCAGATACTCAACATTCTGACTTATGTACAGAAATAGCAGAGTTTAAAAACTTAAAATTTCCGGTACTCATCAGAGAAACATCCTGTTTCTTCTGCAAGTTCATTTAATGCCGAGATGGCATCCTCGTTTACTTCAGTCCACTGTAGAGTGGCTTGAGGGTTTAGACCTACGCAATGAGCGCGACTCACAAAATCGCGCTCACTGGTAAAATCAGACGTCTTATCGTTCAATTTGTAGTCATAGCAAAAACTTACCGCCGCTCCAGAATCTCAAAGCAATAGCTGTGAGAGTTCTGCGCATCAGCGTCGTGGAATTCGCTGAATACCGATTCCCAGTCATCCGGCTCGTAATCCGGGAAATGGGTGTCGCCTTCCACTTCTGCGTCAATATGCGTCAGATACAGTTTTTGCGCTTTGGGCAGGAACTGCTCATAAACGCGACCACCGCCAATCACCATGATTTCTGGTACGTCACCACACGCCGCGATGGCTTCATCAACCGATTTCACCCACGTTACGCGATCGTCCGTACCCGGTTGACTGCTGAGGATAATATTTTTGCGTCCTGGCAACGGACGACCGATGGATTCCCAGGTATGGCGGCCCATAATTACGGTTTATTTAAAGTGTTGCGTTTAAACCAGGCGAGATCGGCAGGCAGGTTCCACGCATGGCGTTTTCCATGCCGATAACGCGCTCTACCGCTAACGCCGCAATCAGACTGATCATTGAGATTTCCCGATAAAAAAATTGTCGCCACTATACGTAAAGCGTAAACCGTCGTCGACTGGTGCGAGGATGATGTTGAGGAAAATTTTATATTCTGCTGGCGAGTCCACGCTCTCCCCCTGGACTCGCCGCATTACAATGAAACAAAAACAAACAGTTAGCTGTAAAGTGTGATTTACGTCACTCTTTATTAGGATGAGGGTTTCGTTTCCGGTTCATCCGCCATGTTGCCGGTATGTTTCCCTTCTTCGGTTCCCTGCCAGCCATGTCGTTGAATTAATGACAGATGTTCGCGGTCCTCAGTAATGATCTCACTTAACATCGCGCTGGTACGTTTATAGACCGCCGCGCGGGCTTTGGTGTCGTTCTCAACCATTGCCATCTCTTCCACCATCTGAATATTAAAGCGGCGGAACACATCGGCACGTTCTCGCGCTTCATACGGCCCCAGACCTAAACTTTCCAGCGCCAGACGCCCGGTTTTCAGCGCACCTTCAAAGGTTTCACGCTCTGGCTTTTCAACGCCTGCCTGACGCAAACGAATGTAGTGATCGACATCGCGGGCGCGGGCAATAATCTGCAAATGCGGGAAATGTTCTTTCACCATCTCCGTCAGTTGCAGGTTGGTTTGCGGATCGTCGATGGCGTTAATCAGCACTTCCGCTTTCGCCGCTCCGGCAGATTCCAGTAAATCCATCCGCGTGGCATCGCCATAAAACACTTTCATACCAAATTTACGCAAGGTTTCGATATGGTCCGGATCGTGATCGAGCACCACCATTTTCACCCCGCTGGAGAGCAGTAAACGTCCGGTGATCTGCCCAAAACGACCGAATCCGGCGATGATTACCCGCGGCTGTTCTTCGTCGATCTCATCGGCTTCACGCGCCTCTTCAGTAGAAGATTGCTCAAGGCGATTGAGGATCACCAGCAGAATCGGCGTTGCCGCCATCGACAGCGCCACCGCCAGGGTCAGCGATTTCGCCCACTCCGGCTCCAGCACATTCGCCATTTGCGCCGCACCAAATACCACAAAGGCAAACTCACTGCCCTGCCCTAACAGCACCGCAAACCAGCGACGCTGTTTATTTGGCACCTGCAACGGTCGGGCAATCAGCCACAGCATGGCGATTTTGATGATGAGGAAACCGAGCAGCAAAATGACAATGCGCAATGGGTTTTCAATCAGCGTGCCAAAGTCTATCGACATGCCAACACCGATGAAAAACAGCCCCAACAGCAAACCTTTAAATGGCTCGATATCGCTTTCCAGCGCATGACGATATTCCGAGCTTGCCAGCAGTACGCCCGCCAGAAACGCGCCCATCGCCATCGACAAGCCAACCTCTTCCAGCAGCAAACCAAAGCCAAACACGAGGAATAACGCCACGGCACTAAACACTTCCCGCAAGCCAGAGCGGGCGACAAAGCGCAGCGCCGGACGCGTGACATAGCGCCCCAGCAATACCACCAGCGCCAGCGCGCCCGCCACTTTTAACGCCGAGAGAGCAAATGCGCCCATCGTCGTCGAGGCACTGCTCGCCGCCAGTAGCGGGATCATCGCCACCAGCGGGATCGCCGCGATATCCTGGAACAGCAGCACCGCAAAGGCACTGCGGCCCATCTGCGTCACCATCAGATTACGTTCATTCATCGCCTGCATGGCAATCGCCGTAGAGGAGAGCGCCAGCGTCATGCCGATCAGTTCCGCGACCTGCCAGCGCAGCCCAAGCAACATACAGAACAGCCCCAGCAGGCCGCCGCAAATCACCATCTGCAATGCGCCACCACCGAACACCGCCGCACGCAGCTTCCACAGCCTTTGTGGATCGAGTTCGAGGCCGATAATAAACAGCATCAGCACCACGCCCATCTCGGACAAAGTGCAGATAGATTCGGCATCGGTCACCAGTCGCAGCCCCCACGGGCCAATAATGCAGCCAGCGATCAGGTAGCCAAGTACCGATCCCAGACCAAGACGTACCGCAATGGGTACAATCAGCGCCGCCGAACCGAGATAAATCAGCGCCTGAATCAGCGTATGGCTATCCATGATGTGCCTCCTGCCATTCCAGCAGACGTTGCTTATAGTGACGCGCCTGCTTCGAGGGTTTCGTCGTCACAAATGAAGGTGCAGTGCATGGCAAACGGTGGCAGCCAGTTCAGCCCGCAGTAGATTGCCGTCGCCTGTAGCGGCTGTGACAGCACATCAAAGCCCGGATGCGCACCAATCTCAAAATGGCTTTCCCCACCGCCGGTCGTCACCGCCCACAGTAAATGTTTGCCATGCAGCGCCGTGCCGCCGTGACCGTAAGCCCAGCCGTGCGAGAAGACTTTATCGATCCAAAGTTTGAGGAGCGGAGGAATGCTGTACCACTGCATCGGGTGCTGCCAGACGATCAGATCGGCGCGAGACAGCGCCTCCTGCTCGGCGGCAATATCGATATTGAAGTCAGGATAGAGTTGATAAAGAGAGCGAATTTCGACGCCTTCCAGCGTCCTTGCCTGTTCAAGCATCCGTTTATTCGCATGGGAATGATGCGGATACGGATGCGCATAAATTATAAGAATCATAGGTAGCCCGCGTGATTACGCCTTTGTTTTCCCACAAAGTGTAGTCATATATTCACGCGGCTTATAGTCAATAATATTGATTCAGAAAAGAGAGAAATCTGAACAAATTACCCCATTCTCTGCCCGCGGATCGTCATATTGCTGGTCTGCGCCAGTGACATCCCTCGAGTCTCCGGGGCAAACGCTACGGAAATCAACAAGCCAAACAGCGAGATACCCGCCCCCATTAGCATCGTGTTACTGATACCGTAATTATTGATAAAGATCGGCAGTGCCCAGGTCGAAAACAATAGTGCCAATACGGCTTAAGGACATAATCACGCCCACGGCAGAGGCGCGGATATCCGTCGGGAAGAGCTCATTAGGATAGAGCCACTGCAAATTACCCGGCCCGCCAGAGAAAAAGGCATATACCGCAAAGGCCATCACTACCAGCCAGATCCCCATATCCGGGATCAGCCCCAAAACCGCCAGCGCCAGCGTCATCATGGCAAAGCTGCCAATCAACAATGGACGCCGTCCGGCAGTGTTTAACCACAGCATCGGTGGAATACAGCCGAGCATAAAGAACAGGCTAATCACCACGTTCCCCAGTGCCGCGTTTTTGCCAACACCCAATCCCAACAAACCAACGATTTGCGGGCCAAAGGTGTAGATGGCGAACATCGGGATCACCTGGCAGGTCCAGATGGCGGCAACAAACAGAACAAAAGGAAAATGGCGGCGATTAAACAGATCGCGAAAACGGGTTTGCTGCGGCTGCTCTTCCTCGAAAGCCACCGGTTCGCCAAACAGTTTGATCATCATCTCTTCGCACTCTTTCACTCGCCCTTTGCGTAACAACCAGCGGGGAGATTCAGGCAGTTCGAATCGACCAATCAAAATCAACAAACAGGGAATCGCTGCGCTACCCAGCATCCAGCGCCAGCCGCCTTCCACATCATAAAGCCAATAGCCGACCAAATCGGCGCAGGTCGCGCCGACATACCACATCGCGGCAATAAAGCTGATGGAAAACGCCCGCTGACGGGTACTGGAGAACTCGGTGATCATTGAGGTGGCGATGGGATAATCTGCACCGATAACAATGCCGATAAGTACCGCATCACCAACAGTTCGACGGGGGATGAGACAAACATCGTCGCCACCGATATCACGCCGATGGCGATGATATCAATGAGGAACATTTTGCGCCGTCCGACTTTATCGGAGATATAGCCAAACAGCGATGTGCCAACGAACAGCCCGGCGAGCGTTCCCGCGCCCAGCAAGCCAATCCAGTCAGCGTCCAGTTTCAGCGCCGGAGTCAGTTGCTCCAGCGCCACGCCAATCATTACCAGTACATAACCATCCAGAAACGGACCACCGCTTCCCCACAGCAAAATGCGGCGGTGAATAGAGGAGAATTTAAGATCATCAAAGTTTCTGGACGGTTGCATGGGTTATTCCTGTTTTTTGCAATGAGAGTCAGTACGGCATTACGTATCAAACCAACATCAGCCGTAACGGAACTCCACACCAAAGGTGCCGCGCGGGTATTCCCACTGTTCCAGCGCCGACCCCAGCCCCAGAATGCGGCAGGTGCCACACTCCAGACATCCGGCGTAATCGAAACGCACGCTGCCGTCATCCTGCTTCTTGTACAGACCTGCGGGGCACGCTTTCACCAGCAGCTCCAGGGCCTGTTTATCGGCATCGGCCTTCACAACAATGTGCGGATGCTCTTCATCGACATTGAATTTATTGACGCCCAGTTTGACGTCCACATTGACGGGAGAAGTCATAAAACGGTCACTCCTTTCATGCCATCCTTGATCAGATTGATGAAGCCCACTTTCTTGCCGTGGCGGAGGATTTTCTTGCGCATCAGTTCCGGCGCACTGCCGTCAATGGTGAACAGGTCACGCGCCACGCCCACCGCCAGCTCCGGGTAGCCGCTAAACATGCGTGGGTTATCAAGGAACGCCGGTAGTTTCTGGTACATGCGCATATCGCGCAGCGGGCCACTCTCAAGATGCTGACGATATTCCGCGAGTTTTTGCTTACTGAAATCGTCGCTTTTCATCGCTGAAAGCACGGTTTTTGCTGCGGCTTCCCCGGCGGCAATCGCCAGATCCATACCGCGAATGGTAAAACCGAGGTTCATACACATTCCGGCGGCATCACCGGCAATCAATACGCCGTCACCAACCAACTCCGGCAGCATGTTGATGCCTGCTTCCGGCACTACGTGAGCGGAATATTCCACCAGCTTGCCGCCCGCGATCAGCGGTGCAACTGCCGGATGCTGTTTGAAATCTTCCAGCATTTGCGGCACCGATTTTTTCGCGTCATGCAGATGATGCAGACCACAAACCAGCCCCAGCGACAGGGTGTTTTCATTGGTATAAAGGAAGCCGCCGCCCATCAGGCCATCGGTGGGTGATCCCGCAAACAGGCAAGCCGCACCCTGATTACCCTGCAACTGAAAACGGTCTTCGATAACCGACTTCGGTAACTCGATCAGTTCCTTCACGCCAACCGCCACATCCGTCGGTTTGACGCGTTTTGCCATCCCCAGCTTTTCGGCAAGGATGGAATTCACCCCGTCAGCAAGGATCACCGTTTTCGCTTCAATCACATCGCCATCGGCTTCTACACCGACGACTTTGCCATCGCGCTGTACGAGGTTATCGACGCGGATCCCGGTAATTAACTGCGCGCCCGCTTCTTCGGCCTGCTCCATCAGCCAGGCGTCAAATTTACTGCGCAAAACGGAGTAAGAACGCTGGGATGGCGAGGTTTCGTCACCATTGCAGTAGTCCATAGTCATCGCTGACTTTTCCGTCATAAACGCGAGTTTTTCATGGGTGATCAGGCGTTCTACGGGGGCGGAGTCGGCGAAACCAGGAATAATGTGTTCCAGACTGTGGGCATAGAGACGCCCGCCGGTGACGTTCTTGGCACCTGCGGAATTGCCACGCTCGATAACTAACACTTGCGCACCTTCGCGGGCGAGCACCAGTGCGGCAACCGAACCGGCAAGCCCTGCACCGACGATGATGGCGTCAAAGATATCTTCGGACATAAGAGCTCCCTGTCAGCGGCAGGGCCAAAATGCAGCCCTGCCAGAGTGGATCAACGCGCTAAAGCTGCGGTCAGCGCCGGAAGGATCTTCACGGCGTCGCCAACAATGCCGTAATCCGCGAACTGGAAGATCGGCGCATTTTTATCTTTGTTGATGGCGAAAATGGTTTGCGACGCGTTAGCACCAACCATGTGCTGGATCTGCCCGGAGATCCCCACCGCCAGGTACAGTTCAGGTTTCAGCATCAGGTTGGAGATACCGACATAGCGTTCGTGCTCCATCCATTTTTCGTTTTCTGCCACCGGACGAGAACAGGCCAACTCCGCACCTATCGCCTTACAAAGCTGTTCTGCCAGCGCAATGTTATCTTTGCTGCCAATGCCGCGACCGACGCTGACCACCAGACGGGCTTTGTCGAGATCGACGCTGTTGCTCTGGCGCGCCTGGGTTGCCGTGCGGGCAATCGCCACAGCCGGAGCCTGCCACTCCACGATGTGCGTTTCGCCAGTGCGTGACGCGTCTGGCTGAGCCGCATCAAACGTGCCGCTGCTGATGGTCAGTACCGCATACGGCGTGGCAATGCGTTCTTCGCCAATCGCCAGACCGCCGTAAACCATGTGTTTCACTGTCGCTTTACCGTCCTGTACGCTGACGGTGCTGGCATCGTTAGACACCGCCGCTTTAAGGCGATAACCCAGTTTTGCCGCCAGTAATTTACCGCGACGGGTATTCGGCAACAGCACCAGGCCGTCTGCGCCGTGCTGGCGAATAGTGTCAGCCATGACACCGGCGTAATCTTCAATCATCCGATCATCTGGTTTGCCGTTTAATTTCCAGACATGATTAGCGCCGAGCTGGATTGCCTGTGCGCCGTCGGCATCATTGAGGACAAAGGTGTTGATTTGATTAGCTAAAGCCTGCGCACCGTTCATCAGTTCCGGCAGACGAGAAGGGGTATCGCTGAATACCCAGACTTGAGAAAACGTGTTCATAGCATCCCCTGTAATTAAATGACTTTGCGAAGATTTTCAGCAAATGCGGCGATCTGTTCTTCGCCGTCGCCTTCAATCACGATGCGCTGACGCTCGCGCTGTTTCGGTGCGGCAACCTGTTGTTCAGACCAGGCTTCCACGGCGTTAAAGCAATATCCGCCGCCGACCATACCTGGACGGGCTTTTTCGCCGCGCGAGAATGGCTTTCATCGAAGGAATTTGTGGGGAGTTGATATCAGTGGAAACAGCAACAACCGCAGGCAGCGGAATGCTTAAGGTTTCTGTTTCATCTTCCAGTTCGCGCTCAACGGTGAGGGTATCTGCCGTCAGGGAGATAATTTTGCTGACGCCGTTAACTGCCGGAATATTAAGGATTTCGCCTACCAGCAAACCAACCTGCTGGGCATAAAGGTCGGAAGAACCATCGCCACAGAGGATCAAATCAAAGCCTGCTTTCTGGGCGGCTGCAGCCAGTGCGCTCGCCGTTTGTTGCGGCAGTGCCTGCTCGAACTGGTCATCAATCACCACAATCAGTTCATCCGGACCGCGCGATAGCACATCTTTACGCCCTTTGGCGTTGGTCAGGGCTTTACCGCCCACACTTAGGGCCGTCACCTGCGCCTCTGCTGCCTGTTGCTTTAGCTGGCAAGCCGCTTCAATAGCGTTCAGATCGTATTGGCTTATTTTGGCATCGGCTTTACTGAAGTCTAACGAACCATCAGCATTATTGACCGCAATATCCTGTTCATCAGGCACGCACTTATAGCAAGTAATAATCTTCATTGCATCTCCAGAAATCATGAAGGAAACGTCGTTCATATCGGTGGTGTTAATTACAGATATCACGCCCTTTAATTTGGAAATAAAACTTTAATCACCAATATTGAAAATGTCACACGCAGATAAATCCAACTTTCAATATTGTTAAGCTCCTCACCAATATTGAAAACACGGCGTAGCAAAAAGAAATTTTCAATATTGTTTTATGGATCACCAATATTGAAAGTCAGATGCTATTTTTTTACTCACAACAGAACATAACAAACTGATTAATAATCAAAATTAACGAAAAAATGCCCTCTATTCACCCGAAACAAAAATGTGATAACAATCACAGAATGCAGCTTATTGAATACCCATTATGAGTTAGCCATTAACGCGTCCACGAGGTTAATAATAATTACATTAAATGTTAACAAAAATAAAACAAACGGGAACGCAAAATAAATATTCGTTTTCACAGTGGAATTAACTCATGAAGAATGAAAAGAGAAAAACGGGAATAGAACCGAAGGTTTTCTTTCCGCCGTTAATAATCGTCGGCATACTTTGTTGGCTTACAGTCAGAGATCTGGATGCAGCGAATGTCGTTATTAATGCTGTATTCAGTTACGTCACCAATGTATGGGGATGGGCATTTGAATGGTATATGGTAGTGATGCTTTTCGGTTGGTTCTGGCTGGTGTTTGGCCCGTATGCCAAAAAGCGTTTAGGTAACGAACCACCTGAATTTAGTACCGCCAGTTGGATCTTTATGATGTTCGCCTCCTGTACGTCTGCTGCCGTACTGTTCTGGGGATCGATTGAGATCTACTACTACATCTCCACCCCGCCGTTTGGCTTAGAACCGAACTCGACAGGGGCGAAAGAGTTGGGGCTGGCTTACAGCTTGTTCCACTGGGGACCTCTGCCGTGGGCCACTTATAGCTTCCTTTCTGTCGCCTTCGCTTACTTCTTCTTTGTCCGCAAAATGGAAGTGATTCGCCCCAGCTCGACACTAGTGCCGCTGGTAGGTGAAAAACACGCCAAAGGGTTGTTCGGCACTATCGTCGACAACTTCTATCTCGTCGCCTTGATCTTCGCGATGGGCACCAGTCTGGGCCTTGCCACGCCGCTGGTGACCGAGTGTATGCAATGGTTGTTTGGCATTCCGCATACCCTGCAACTGGACGCTATCATCATTACCTGCTGGATTATCCTCAACGCCATTTGCGTCGCTTGCGGTCTGCAAAAAGGGGTACGTATCGCCAGTGACGTGCGTAGTTACCTGAGCTTCCTGATGCTGGGTTGGGTGTTCATTGTCAGCGGTGCCAGCTTCATCATGAACTACTTCACCGATTCGGTGGGGATGTTGCTGATGTATCTGCCGCGCATGTTGTTCTATACCGATCCCATCGCTAAAGGCGGCTTCCCGCAGGGCTGGACCGTGTTCTACTGGGCATGGTGGGTGATTTACGCTATCCAGATGAGTATCTTCCTCGCCCGCATCTCCCGTGGTCGTACTGTGCGTGAACTGTGCTTCGGCATGGTGCTGGGGCTGACAGCGTCAACCTGGATCCTGTGGACTGTACTCGGTAGTAACACTCTGCTGTTGATGGATAAAAACATCATCAACATTCCAAACCTGATCGAACAGTACGGTGTAGCGCGCGCCATCATCGAAACCTGGGCAGCTCTGCCACTCAGCACCGCCACCATGTGGGGCTTCTTCATCCTCTGCTTTATTGCCACCGTTACGCTGGTTAACGCCTGCTCTTATACCCTGGCGATGTCCACTTGCCGCGAAGTACGCGATGGTGAAGAACCACCGCTGCTGGTGCGTATCGGCTGGTCAATTCTGGTTGGCATTATCGGTATTGTTCTGCTGGCGCTCGGCGGCCTGAAACCGATTCAAACCGCCATTATCGCCGGAGGATGCCCGCTGTTCTTCGTCAACATTATGGTGACGCTCTCCTTTATTAAAGACGCGAAACAGAACTGGAAAGATTAATTAACCCCCAAAATATCAAGAGGTTGAAAGATGGATTTTAATTTAAATGATGAGCAGGAACTGTTTGTCGCCGGTATCCGCGAACTGATGGCCAGCGAAAACTGGGAGGCCTATTTTGCCGAGTGCGACCGTGACAGCGTCTACCCGGAACGTTTTGTCAAAGCACTGGCGGATATGGGTATCGACAGTCTGCTGATCCCAGAAGAGCACGGTGGTCTGGACGCGGGGTTTGTTACTCTCGCCGCCGTGTGGATGGAGCTGGGACGTCTGGGGGCACCAACTATGTGCTGTACCAGTTGCCGGGCGGGTTCAATACCTTCCTGCGCGAAGGCACACAAGAGCAGATCGACAAGATTATGGCTTTCCGCGGCACCGGTAAGCAGATGTGGAACTCAGCGATTACCGAGCCGGGCGCGGGCTCCGACGTGGGTAGCCTGAAAACGACTTATACCCGTAGAATGGTAAGATTTATCTTAATGGTAGTAAGTGTTTTATTACCAGCAGCGCCTACACCCCGTACATCGTGGTGATGGCGCGCGACGGGGCTTCTCCGGACAAACCTGTCTACACCGAATGGTTTGTTGATATGAGCAAACCGGGCATCAAAGTGACCAAACTTGAAAGCTCGGTCTGCGTATGGATAGCTGCTGTGAAATCACCTTTGACGACGTGGAACTGGACGAGAAAGACATGTTCGGTCGGGAAGGTAACGGCTTTAACCGCGTCAAAGAAGAGTTCGACCATGAACGTTTCCTGGTAGCCCTGACCAACTACGGTACGGCGATGTGCGCCTTTGAAGATGCGGCGCGCTACGCCAACCAGCGCGTGCAGTTTGGCGAGGCTATTGGTCGTTTCCAGTTGATTCAGGAAAAATTCGCCCACATGGCGATCAAATTAAACTCCATGAAAAACATGCTGTATGAAGCAGCGTGGAAAGCAGACAACGGCACCATCACCTCTGGCGATGCAGCGATGTGCAAATACTTCTGCGCCAATGCGGCATTTGAAGTGGTGGATAGCGCAATGCAGGTGCTGGGCGGTGTCGGGATTGCGGGCAACCACCGCATCAGCCGCTTCTGGCGTGATCTGCGTGTAGACCGCGTCTCCGGGGGATCTGACGAAATGCAGATCCTGACGCTGGGTCGCGCGGTGCTGAAGCAATACCGCTAAGTCCGTGCGCTGCCTGATGCGACGCTGACGCGTCTTATCAGGCCTACGGTCGGCCGGATAAGGCGTTTACGCCACATCCGGCAGTCATGCCCTACATAAATTTTTCAGGAGCTAATAATGGATCATCTACATGCGCAAATTCGGGCCGCTGGCCGGATTGCGCGTTGTCTTCTCCGGTATCGAAATCGCCGGGCCGTTCGCCGGGCAAATGTTCGCAGAATGGGGCGCGGAAGTTATTTGGATCGAGAACGTCGCCTGGGCCGACACCATTCGCGTTCAACCTAACTACCCGCAGCTCTCCCGCCGCAATTTGCACGCGCTGTCGTTAAACATTTTCAAAGATGAAGGCCGCGAAGCGTTTCTGAAATTAATGGAAACCACCGATATCTTCATCGAAGCCAGTAAAGGTCCGGCCTTTGCCCGTCGTGGCATTACCGATGAAGTCCTGTGGCAGCACAACCCGAAACTGGTTATCGCTCACCTGTCCGGTTTTGGTCAGTACGGCACCGAGGAGTACACCAATCTTCCGGCCTATAACACCATCGCCCAGGCCTTCAGTGGTTACCTGATTCAGAACGGTGATGTTGACCAGCCAATGCCTGCCTTCCCGTATACCGCCGATTACTTTTCTGCCTGACCGCCACCACGGCGGCGCTGGCAGCACTGCATAAAGTGCGTGAAACCGGTAAAGGCGAAAGTATCGACATCGCCATGTATGAAGTGATGCTGCGTATGGGCCAGTACTTCATGATGGATTACTTCAACGGCGGCGAAATGTGCCCGCGCATGAGCAAAGGTAAAGATCCCTACTACGCCGGTTGCGGTCTGTATAAATGTGCCGACGGCTACATCGTGATGGAACTGGTGGGCATTACCCAAATTGAAGAGTGCTTTAAAGATATTGGCCTCGCACATCTACTCGCTACGCCGGAAATCCCGGAAGGCACTCAGCTTATCCACCGTATCGAATGCCCTTACGGCCCACTGGTAGAAGAAAAACTCGATGCCTGGCTGGCGGCACATACCATCGCAGAAGTTAAAGAACGCTTTGCCGAACTGAATATCGCCTGTGCCAAAGTACTGACCGTACCGGAACTGGAAAGCAATCCACAGTATGTTGCCCGTGAATCAATCACTCAGTGGCAAACGATGGATGGTCGCACCTGCAAAGGGCCGAACATCATGCCGAAATTCAAAAATAACCCCGGACAAATCTGGCGCGGAATGCCCTCACATGGCATGGACACGGCTGCCATTTTGAAAAATATCGGCTACAGCGAAAACGACATTCAGGAGTTGGTCAGCAAAGGTCTGGCCAAAGTTGAGGACTAAACGCGTGGCGTCAGTCGCTTGCCTGACTAGCGCCCGCCCAATAACAAACGAACAAAATGGATAGAGGTGCAATGGATATCATTGGCGGACAACATCTACGTCAAATGTGGGACGATCTGGCGGACGTTTACGGTCATAAAACGGCGCTGATTTGTGAATCCAGCGGCGGAGTCGTTAACCGGTATAGTTATCTTGAGTTAAATCAGGAGATTAACCGCACGGCAAACCTGTTTTATACGCTGGGGATTCGCAAAGGCGACAAGGTTGCTCTACATCTCGACAACTGCCCGGAATTTATCTTTTGCTGGTTCGGGTTGGCAAAAATTGGCGCGATTATGGTGCCGATTAACGCCCGCCTGTTGCGCGAAGAAAGCGCGTGGATCCTGCAAAATAGCCAGGCGTGCCTGCTGGTGACCAGTGCGCAATTCTATCCTATGTATCAACAGATTCAGCAGGAAGATGCCACTCAGTTGCGGCACATTTGCCTGACAGATGTGGCACTTCCCGCTGATGATGGCGTGAGTTCGTTTACTCAACTGAAAAATCAACAACCTGCACCTTGTGCTATGCACCGCCGCTATCGACTGACGATACGGCGGAAATTCTCTTCACCTCCGGCACCACCTCCCGACCGAAAGGTGTGGTGATTACCCATTACAACCTGCGCTTCGCTGGATATTACTCCGCCTGGCAGTGTGCACTGCGTGACGATGACGTCTACCTGACGGTAATGCCTGCGTTTCATATCGATTGCCAGTGTACTGCGGCGATGGCGGCGTTTTCTGCCGGGGCCACCTTTGTGCTGGTCGAGAAATACAGCGCCCGCGCCTTCTGGGGACAGGTGCAAAAGTACCGCGCCACCATTACCGAATGTATTCCGATGATGATTCGTACGTTGATGGTGCAGCCGCCTTCAGCGAACGATCGGCAACACCGCCTGCGGGAAGTGATGTTTTATCTCAACCTGTCGGAGCAGGAAAAAGACGCATTTTGTGAACGCTTCGGCGTTCGCTTGCTGACGTCTTATGGGATGACGGAAACCATTGTGGGCATTATCGGCGATCGCCCTGGCGATAAACGGCGCTGGCCGTCGATTGGTCGGGCGGGGTTTTGCTACGAAGCGGAGATCCGCGACGATCACAATCGTCCGCTCCCGGCTGGTGAGATCGGTGAAATTTGCATTAAAGGCGTACCAGGGAAAACCATCTTCAAAGAGTATTTTCTCAACCCGAAAGCCACTGCGAAAGTACTGGAAGCCGATGGCTGGCTACATACCGGCGATACCGGATACCGCGACGAAGAGGGCTTTTTTTATTTCGTCGATCGCCGCTGCAATATGATCAAACGCGGGGGCGAGAATGTCTCCTGCGTGGAGCTGGAAAATATCATCGCCGCGCACCCGAAAATTCAGGACATCGTGGTTGTGGGTATTAAAGATTCGATTCGCGATGAAGCCATCAAAGCATTTGTGGTGCTGAATGAAGGTGAAACATTGAGCGAAGAGGAATTTTTCCGCTTCTGCGAACAAAATATGGCGAAATTTAAAGTGCCCTCTTATCTGGAGATCAGAAAAGATCTGCACGTAATTGCTCGGGGAAAATAATCAGAAAGAATCTGAAATAAATGAAACGGCAGGGAACTACCCTGCCCGCTAATAATCACGCTCTAAAACAATATGCATTTTTGCAGGGATATTGTCGTCCCTGAAAAAGCAAAAATGGAGAAAAGGAATGAGTGAATCATTACATCTGACCCGCAATGGATCAATTCTGGAAATTACCCTTGATCGCCCAAAAGCGAATGCTATTGATGCAAAAACCAGCTTTGAAATGGGCGAAGTATTTCTAAATTTCCGTGACGATCCGCAATTACGTGTCGCCATTATTACCGGTGCCGGAGAGAAATTCTTTTCCGCGGGCTGGGATTTAAAAGCGGCAGCAGAAGGCGAAGCACCGGATGCTGACTTTGGCCCGGGTGGTTTTGCAGGATTAACCGAAATTTTCAATCTCGACAAACCGGTTATCGCCGCTGTGAACGGCTATGCCTTTGGCGGCGGCTTTGAACTGGCGCTGGCGGCAGATTTTATTGTCTGTGCCGATAATGCCAGCTTCGCCCTGCCGGAAGCCAAACTGGGCATCGTTCCTGACAGCGGCGGCGTGCTGCGTCTGCCGAAGATCCTGCCGCCTGCCATCGTCAATGAAATGGTGATGACCGGCAGACGAATGGGCGCAGAAGAGGCGCTGCGTTGGGGGATAGTCAACCGCGTGGTTAGCCAGGCGGAACTGATGGATAACGCCCGCGAACTGGCGCAGCAGCTGGTTAACAGCGCTCCGCTGGCGATTGCGGCGCTGAAAGAGATCTACCGCACCACCAGCGAAATGCCGGTAGAAGAAGCGTATCGCTATATTCGCAGCGGCGTGTTGAAACACTATCCGTCGGTTCTGCATTCGGAAGATGCCATTGAAGGGCCGCTGGCGTTTGCGAGAAGCGCGATCCAGTGTGGAAAGGACGTTAACAACCGTGAGCTATTACGCCTTTGAGGGGTTAATTCCGGTTGTTCACCCGACGGCGTTTGTCCATCCCAGTGCAGTATTGATTGGCGATGTGATTGTGGGAGCCGGTGTCTACATCGGCCCACTCGCCTCACTGCGTGGTGACTACGGGCGGTTGATCGTGCAAGCGGGAGCCAATATTCAGGATGGCTGCATTATGCATGGCTACTGCGACACTGACACCATCGTTGGGGAAAACGGCCATATCGGGCACGGAGCGATCCTGCATGGTTGTGTGATTGGTCGCGATGCATTGGTCGGGATGAACAGCGTGATTATGGATGGCGCGGTCATTGGCGAAGAGAGCATTGTTGCCGCCATGAGCTTTGTCAAAGCAGGCTTTAGCGGCGAGAAACGCCAGTTGTTGATAGGTACGCCAGCCCGCGCTGTACGCAGTGTTAGTGACGACGAGTTACACTGGAAACGGTTGAATACCAAAGAGTATCAGGATCTTGTCGGGCGCTGTCATGCATCGTTGCATGAAACGCAGCCACTGAGGCACATGGAGGAAAATCGCCCCCGTTTGCAGGGGACGACGGATGTGACGCCGAAACGGTAATCTTGCCGGATGCGGCGTAAACGCCTTATCCGACCTGGCTGGAAAGGAACCGTAGGCCGTATAAGATGCACCAGCATCGCATCCGCGACCAGGTCGCACGGTATCAACGAAACGACATTAACGACGCATACTCTTTGACAACATCATCTGCCACTTCTGCTCGCGGTTAAGTTCCGTGAGCGGAACGGCAGGAATACGCGGCGTCTTTCTTACGCCGACTAATTTTTCCCGACTGTTATTGCGCAGGCGCGCGTAAATTTGCTCATCGATATCGACCACTTTAACCAGTCGCTGACACTGGCATCCCGCCCTCCAGCTTATTAGGATCATCTTAACTTCGCAGCTTATTTCTGTGACTTCCGACAGAATATAAGTCAGGGTATTAACCGCCTTGCTGTGTTCAATATCGAAATGAATAGAGATCTCTCTTGCTATCACCCACCGATTTTCAGCCATCATCCATTCGGCGATTAACAAGTAGAGTGGTTTTTCAACATATCCTTCACACATACGAACTCCAGTTTCACAAATTAAAAGTCTGGCTATGACTCGTTTTGCAGCAATTAAACAAGGCCATATTAAAATTGTGGATATATCGATAGTATGCAACTTCACCGTCGATAAGTGTGAGCTAAATCCTGCTTATGTCATCAAAAATATCGATTCCCCAAAAGATTTACTTAATGGGCAAAAAAACGGTCCTCATCAGAGAACCGTATTAGTTATTCGATCAAATTAGCGGATGAAAAATATCCGCCATGACACGCTATTATTTGATCTGCGCGTGCATTTCCTGCACCGAAATTACTTTTTCGGTCGCATCAGCATTCAGCGCCATCGCGGTGGCAAATCCACCGTTCAGGGTGGTGTCATAGTGCACTTTATATTGCAGCGCACTGCGACGAATCACGCGGGAGTCTTCAATCGCACGACGGCCTGAAGTGGTGTTGATGATGTAGGTATATTCGCCATTCTTGATACGGTCCTGAATGTGCGGACGGCCTTCATGCACCTTGTTTACCAGACGCGGATTGATACCCGCTTCGCCCAGCACAATCGCCGTGCCGTGGGTCGCATCCAGCTCGAAGCCCTGTTTCAGCAGTTTTGCCGCCAGGTCCACCACGCGTTCTTTGTCGCCTTCGCGCACGGAAAGCAGCGCACGACCGTGTTTCTTCATGGTGGAGTTGCTGCCCAGCTGCGCTTTTGCGAACGCTTCAGCGAAGGTGCGGCCCACGCCCATGACCTCCCCGGTAGAGCGCATTTCTGGCCCTAACAGCGGGTCAACGCCCGGGAATTTATTGAACGGCAGCACCACTTCTTTCACCGAGTAGTACGGAGGGATAACTTCTTTGGTTACGCCCTGCTCGGCCAGCGTTTTGCCTGCCATCACGCGCGCCGCCACTTTCGCCAGCGGTACGCCGGTGGCTTTGGAGACGAACGGAACGGTACGCGCCGCACGCGGGTTAACTTCAATCAGGTAGACTTCGTTGTTTTTAACCGCAAACTGCACGTTCATCAGGCCGCGCACCTGCAATTCGAGGCCAGTTTCTGCACCTGCTGGCGCATCACATCCTGAATTTCCTGACTTAAGGTGTAGGCTGGCAGAGAACATGCGGAGTCACCGGAGTGCACGCCCGCCTGCTCGATGTGCCCCATGATGCCGCCAATCAGCACCATTTCGCCGTCGCAGAATGGCATCCACGTCAACTTCTACTGCGTCATCAAGGAAATGATCCAGCAACACTGGCGCATCGTTAGACACGCTCACCGCCGTCTGGAAGTAGCGACGCAGGTCAGCTTCGTCATAGACGATTTCCATCGCCCGACCGCGAGAACGTAAGACGGACGTACCACCAGCGGTAGCCAATCTCTTTCGCCTTCTCTACCGCCATTTCAATAGCGGTAACGGTGGCGTTCGCCGGTTGTTTCAGTTTCAGACGGTCAACCGCATGCTGGAAGCGTTCACGGTCTTCTGCACGGTCGATAGCATCCGGCTGGTACCGATAACCGGTACGCCAGCCGCTTCCAGCGCGCGCGCCAGTTTCAGCGGGGTCTGACCGCCGTACTGGACGATAACGCCTTTCGGCTTCTCGATGCGCACGATTTCCAGCACATCTTCCAGGGTTACCGGCTCGAAGTAGAGGCGGTCGGAAGTGTCGTAGTCGGTGGAGACGGTTTCCGGGTTACAGTTAACCATAATGGTCTCGTAACCGTCTTCGCGCAGCGCCAGTGAGGCGTGTACGCAGCAGTAGTCGAATTCGATACCCTGACCGATACGGTTCGGGCCGCCGCCGAGGACCATGATTTTGTCACGGTCAGATGGGTTGGATTCGCACTCTTCTTCATAAGTGGAGTACATATAAGCGGTGTCGGTGGCGAACTCTGCCGCACAAGTATCCACGCGCTTGTAAACCGGGTGCAGATCATACTGGTCGCGCAACTTGCGGATTTCCGCTTCGCGCACGCCCGCCAGTTTAGCCAGACGCGCATCGGCAAAGCCTTTGCGTTTCAACTGGCGCAGGAATTCAGCGTGCAGGCCAGTGATGCCCACTTCTGCGACTTTCTCTTCCAGACGCACCAGCTCTTCAATCTGTACCAGGAACCAGCGGTCAATGTTGGTCAAATTAAACACGCCGTCTACAGACAGGCCCGCGCGGAAGGCATCAGCGATATACCAGATACGCTCTGCGCCTGCGTCTTTCAGTTCGCGACGGATTTTGGTTAACGCTTCCGGGTCATCGAGGCTGACTTTCGGGTCAAAGCCAGTCGCACCGACTTCCAGGCCGCGCAGCGCTTTTTGCAGGGATTCCTGCTGCGTGCGACCAATCGCCATCACTTCGCCAACCGATTTCATCTGAGTGGTCAGACGGTCGTTCGCCCCGGCGAATTTCTCAAAGTTGAAGCGAGGAATTTTGGTGACCACGTAGTCGATGGACGGTTCGAAGGAAGCTGGAGTACGGCCACCGGTGATGTCGTTCATCAGCTCGTCGAGGGTGTAACCCACCGCCAGTTTCGCCGCTACTTTAGCAATCGGGAAGCCGGTCGCTTTCGACGCCAGCGCCGAAGAACGCGACACGCGCGGGTTCATTTCGATAACAATCAAGCGACCGTTTTTCGGGTTCACCGCAAACTGGACGTTAGAACCACCGGTTTCAACGCCGATTTCACGCAGCACCGCCATCGAGGCGTTACGCATGATTTGATATTCTTTGTCGGTCAGCGTTTGGGCTGGCGCGACAGTGATGGAGTCACCGGTGTGGATGCCCATCGCATCGAAGTTTTCGATAGAGCAGACGATGATGCAGTTGTCGTTTTTATCACGCACCACTTCCATCTCGTACTCTTTCCAGCCGATCAGCGACTCATCAATCAGCAACTCTTTGGTTGGGGAGAGATCCAGACCGCGGGCGCAAATTTCTTCAAACTCTTCGCGGTTATAAGCGATACCGCCGCCGCTACCGCCCATGGTAAAGGATGGACGAATAATGCATGGGAAGCCCACGTCGGCGGCAACCGCCAGCGCTTCTTCCATGGTGTGCGCGATACCGGAACGCGCGGTTTCGAGGCCGATTTTCTTCATCGCCACGTCGAAACGGCGGCGGTCTTCTGCTTTATCAATCGCGTCGGCGGTGGCACCAATCATGGTGACGCCGAACTCTTCCAACACGCCCTGACGTTCCAGCTCCAGCGCACAGTTCAGCGCCGTCTGACCGCCCATAGTTGGCAGCACCGCGTCCGGGCGCTCTTTTTCAATAATCTTGCGTACCACTTCCCAGTGAATCGGCTCGATGTAGGTCGCATCAGCCATTTCCGGGTCGGTCATGATGGTCGCCGGGTTGGAGTTCACCAGAATGACGCGGTAACCCTCTTCGCGCAGGGCTTTACATGCTTGCGCGCCAGAGTAGTCAAACTCACACGCCTGACCGATAACAATCGGGCCCGCACCCAGAATCAGGATACTTTTTATATCTGTACGTTTTGGCATGGCTCTTTTACTCCTGATTACTTAGCGGTTTTACGGTACTGCTCAATTAACTCGATAAAGTGGTCGAACAACGGCGCGGCGTCGTGTGGACCAGGGCTGGCTTCCGGGTGCCCCTGGAAGCTGAACGCCGGTTTATCGGTGCGATGAATGCCCTGTAACGTACCGTCGAACAGGGATTTATGCGTGACACGCAGGTTTGCAGGTAATGTTGCTTCGTCCACAGCAAAACCGTGGTTCTGGGCGGTGATCATCACCACGTTTTTCTCAACATCTTTAACCGGATGGTTGCCGCCGTGGTGACCAAATTTCATTTTGATGGTCTTCGCACCGCTCGCCAGCGCCAGCAGCTGATGACCGAGACAGATGCCGAATACCGGAATATCGGTTTCGAGGAATTTCTGGATGGCGGTAATGGCGTAATCGCACGGGGCCGGGTCGCCAGGACCGTTGGAGAGGAAGATGCCGTCTGGATTCATTTTCAGCACATCTTCCGCAGAAGTTTGCGCCGGAACGATGGTCAGGCGACAGCCTCTATCCACCAGCATCCGCAGGATGTTGCGCTTGGCACCAAAATCATAAGCCACGACGTGGAACGGCAGCTCGTCTTCTTTTTTCGCTTCTGGCAGGCCGCCGGTCAGCGTCCAGCTCCCTTGTGTCCAGCTATAGGATTCTGCGGTGGTCACTTCTTTTGCCAGATCCATGCCGTTCAGACCTGGGAACGCGCGGGCTTTTTCTAACGCCAGCGCCGCATCCGGGTTATCGCCCGCGATAATGCAGCCATTCTGTGCGCCTTTCTCGCGCAGTAAACGCGTCAGCTTACGGGTATCGATATCGGCAATCGCCACGATGTTATGGCGTTTCAGGTAAGAAGAGAGGTCTTCGGTGTTGCGGAAGTTGCTGGCAATCAGCGGCAGGTCGCGAATCACCAGACCTTGTGCATGTACCTGAGAAGATTCTTCATCGGCGTCATTAGTGCCGACATTGCAATATGGGGATAAGTAAGAGTAACGATTTGACGAGAATAGGAAGGATCAGTGAGGATTTCTTGATAACCGGTCATTGAAGTATTGAAAACGACTTCCCCAACCGCCGAACCTGTTGCCCCTATGGCCCGACCGTGAAACTGGGTTCCGTCTTCCAGAACCAATAGCGCTGACTTAATCAAAACACCCTCCAGAGAATATTCACTCACTTTATTTGCATATTAATTCACAATGATGACGTAAATCAATGCAAATCTGCTTACCGACGAATTTCTGGCAAACGGCGGCATTCTGGAGATATGGGCGCTAAAAGTCAACTTAATGGCGGGATTTTTTATATTATTTTGTGGCTCATGCATGTTTTACAGACATTAAGCGACAAAAGATCATATAACCCGTTCTGGAAAACGCTTGCGCAGCAAGAAGATTGCATGAAATAAAAACGAGCAGGAAAAAGTGGACCAAATGGTCAAAATTTACATTAAAACAACAAAAACAGAAGGCAAAACATGTAATTTTTGGCACTTACATGAAATTTAAAAACATAATACTAAAAATAAAAGGGCTAAAAATTAAAGCCCTTTATAATCAATAAATTAAATGTGTTATTTTTGCATCATCATAAACATGATGTGGTTACAAATTATTGAGATCAAGCACATCTCGCATATCAAAAAGACCACTTTCCTTACCACTCAACCACAAAGCCGATCTTACCGCACCGTTAGCAAATGTCATGCGGCTGGATGCCTTATGGGTGATCTCCAGACGCTCGCCAATATCGGCAAACATCGCGGTATGTTCACCAACGATGTCACCTGCACGCACGGTGGCAAAACCAATGGTGCCAGGCACACGTTCACCGGTATGGCCTTCACGACTGTAGACCGCGCAATCTTTCAGATCTTTATCCAGAGCGTGGGCGATCGCCTCTCCCATTGCCAGTGCGGTGCCTGACGGCGCATCAACTTTATGTCTATGATGTGCTTCAATAATTTCGATATCGGTGTAGTCACCCATCACTTGGCTGCTTTCTCCAGCAGCTTAAGCATGACGTTAACGCCAACGCTAAAATTGGCGGCAAAGAACAATCGCAATATCGCGGCGCG
>ENA-OQDE01000291-OQDE01000291.1-human-gut-metagenome-genome-assembly--contig:-NODE-291-length-31871-cov-3.230469_pt1 | contig 31871 bp, 33 predicted proteins | sample MGYA00242768_ERZ504595 | MGnify/ENA primary metagenome ERZ504595 (study PRJEB26092, sample SAMD00036307) | human gut metagenome | host: Homo sapiens | study: EMG produced TPA metagenomics assembly of... | reverse complement strand
GTATTTTGTACACCAGACAAGATGATACTGCAAGGAATAGACATATCCCCTACCATATGAAAGTTTGTTTTTATCTATATTAAATATATCTTTTCCCATATAAATATTATACCATATGTATTGGTTTGTGTAAACATTTGTTCTGTTGTTTTGTAAAAAATTTGCGCGTCTAACTCATCACTGGAAGTAACGAGAATGCGACGCGCAGTTATTCAAGCAATCAGATTATTAATGGATTCTAACTCATATACAGTAAACGGATCAATATCAATACAACTGGATTCATCTCTGTTGCCAGAAAGATCCCATGCAAGAGTACCATTCATAACGGTACAAGCTTCTTTAAATGCATCAATATCTCTTAATGGCTTAAATATTTCTGCTTTCAAATCTTCTGTAGCATCATAGTCTACAATCTTACCGTCATCAAAGAATACCTGCACATGAAAGTTATCCAATGGTATCACCTGTACTACTGTCGGAAAATATTCGTTCATATGATTTCCCCCTTTAGATAAGCGGATTAATTCTATTTAATGGCTTCATATCTTTTGCAAGTTCCCAGTTTTGCATCAGTTCATCCTGATGGATAGTACACCAAGCCAATATAAGTCTAAGTTGTTTATTTGGTAATGAACCTCGAATCACTTGAATGTTATTAATATCTACTAATGCTTTTTGTCCATTATATTCTGCATGGAAATGTGGTGGCATATGATCATTATAATACATGGTAACACGTATTCCGTAAAACAATGATATTTCTGGCACTGCTCTCACTCCTGTTCATTTTTGTAAATTTCAGTTTCTTATGCTTGTATTATAATATAGATTATGTCTATTCAGCAACTTATTTTTCTGCTTCTGACAAAACAGATATAGATATCAGTGTAGCAGCAGTCATCTTATACTCATTTCTTCACAATATATTGAATAAATAACCATCAAATTTCAACGATAATGCTTTAAGGGTAAAGTTGTTAGGGTGCATGGTTTTCGTTGGAAATTTAAGGTTATATATAAGGAATTACAGGATAGAATGGATTCTGTGAGGGATGGGATGGTTATGCGGATGACTGTTTTAGTTCCCTTCCGTTATATTACTGCTGTGCTGCCTGTTCTAACTGAGCAATTAATTCTGGTGTAATATCTGTGTTTTCTGCATAGCCATGATCTTTTTCAAATTGAAGAATTGCACTATTTGTAAGCTTTCCAGGAACACCATCTGTACTGCCTGAATTATATCCTAAGTTAGTTAATAATTGCTGTACTTTCTGGATATTTTCTTTATCTGTATAAACTACTCTCTGAGATACAATACCATTATTTACAGTTAAATAAATATCACTTGTCTCAGCCTTTAATTGATAAGTATCCTTAACTCGAATAGCTAATTTAAAATCAATAGTGCTGATATCGTCAACATTTATTCCGCTTAACTGTTCTGGATACATTTCTAAAAGGACATCTCCTGTTTTACCAGATTGAATTTCTCCATAAGGTGAACAATTCACAGATGTACCATTGACTATTATACTGTTACTGGATGATGTAATAGTTAAATCTTTGTGATATAAGTTTACAACACTCATTGTAAGTCTTGCGCTACCATACTGAGTTTTTCCGTATCCTGTAATCGTTATTTTAACACCATCATCATTATAAATTTCTATTGGCTGCTGATTTGCCCCCATATTAACATCACTGGTATCAGTGGTTGATGTATCTGTTGTCGTAGTAGTAACTGTATATGTGCCAACGCCACTCTCCAATGCTGTTTTTGTATTCCTAAATTCTTGTAAGCTTGCCGTATCATCAATATCCAATCCATAATGATCTACAAAATCAGGAAATGTAATAGCTCTCACATTATATCCGGCATTCCAATATTGCAAATAAACACTGTTGGAATCCTTATAATATTTTATTCCATTCAATTGAGTCTCAAGTGCTGTAATATAAGCGTCTGCTAACATTGTGAATTTCGCATTATCAAATGTGCAGTCCTTATATTTCTTCAATAAATCATATTCCGCATTAACAAGATTAGTGTCAAATTTTACAACTTCATCACTAGACATACTGGCAGTATCTCCTCCATTGTCACTAATCTCCCATCTGTTTTCAATACCAGTTTTTAAATCATTTAAGAAATCTTCTTGAGATGCTGTTTTATTTTCCTCTTTTGCCATTACTGTTATAGATGACATCATAGAAAGTGCTGTAACAACAGCAAGTACACTTTTAACAGTTTTCTTTTTCATTTTATTCACACTCCATCTTTGGTTATTTTTATGTCTATTATATCTGATATTTCCCTTCTTGTACAGTAAGATATGATGTATAACAAAGTTAAATATCATGCAACACCATTTGATTCCTGGTTCTCAAAATCATCTGATGCTTCCTCTTTAAATAAATCCTCACTCTCATCCAGTGGATCAGGTTCTCCCCATTGTTCCGCTGTGGCTCCCAACGATTCCAGAAGCTTATCAATCGGTGCTTCATCCCTGAGTTGAGACTTTAATTTTTCAACATACTTTCGCTCACTATATGATAACAGTGTAATACACTTTGAAGTATATTTATTATCAATTTCAGATTGCAGGTATGTATTCTTATTATGAATATACTTTTTAACTTGACGTACTATTTCAATAGGATATTCAGTTCCCATATGAATGGTAACAGATAGAATTATTGCAGAACTGGAAAAAGGGAACATCCCTTGGAAACGCCCTTGGACGGGAGTCAGAACAAAGGCATACAACAGAATTACAAAGAAACCTTATAGCATTATCAATCAGATTCTTCTGAAACATTCTGGAGAATATGCAACATTTAAACAGTGGTCAGACTTAGGTGGACATATTAAAAAAGGTGAGAAGTCAGAAATCGTTGTATTCTGGAAAATATATCAGAAAGATACCTGTACTGAAATATTACAACGTCTTTCACATCTCACAGGTGGAAGGTGTGAAAACTTTAGAAGTACCATTTAGAGAGGTTGAGCCAATAGAAGAAGCAGACAAGATCATCACAATGTATGTGAATCGTGAACATCTTGACTTCAAGGAACTGCCAAGCAATAAAGCCTTTTATAGCCCATCCTGTGACAGAGTAGTTGTACCAATGAAAGAACAGTATGAAAATATCAATGAGTATTACAGTACAACATTTCATGAACTGACACACAGCACAGGACAGGACATAATATCAGGCTCGACAGATTGGAAACAGGAGCTATTGCAAGTTTTGGAAGTGAAACCTATTCAAAAGAGGAATTAGTTGCAGAGATCGGAAGTGCTTCACTCGTGAATATGTTAGGAATTGAAACACCTCAGACCTTTAAGAACTCAACAGCATATATACAGAACTGGTTACAGGTTTTGAAGAATGATAACAAGTTTATCGTATCTGCAAGCAGTCGAGCAGAGAAAGCAGTCAATTATATCCTTGGTGAATGATACAGAGGCGGTTGAAATATACCGCTTCTTTTTTATGTCCTTCTGCCGTATGTCTGCTGTTGTCTATCCTGCTTCTGAATCTTATTATATGTATGATAGATTATAATATAAGGCATGGCAGAAGGTGACGCATATACAGGTATGATGTGTATGTCTTTATGGAGTAATAATAGATCATGTGATGGTGTATCAGAGTATATGAGCGTATGAGTATATATGTGCTGTACAGTATCATATATAACAGTGTGTGCAGGTATGGTATATATAGTGTGTATTGCATGGCACAGTATGGTATATGTATTATATATAATAGTGTATATCAGTATGTCAGTTATGTGATGATGTGTGACTGAATGAAGCAAGGCACATTTGACACATTGATAGGGTAACAGAGCAATGACAGAACCTTGAGCAAGTGTCTATATGATTCTCTGCCAGTGTGCCAGATCATAAAGCAATTTGCTATCTGCTGTTGTCTGTTGCTATCTCTTGCTATCCTGTATCTGTGCGCTATTTCTGTGTCTGCTTTCTGTTATCTGGGGCGTAGCTTTCTATTGTGTTGCTGTGAATGTTCTGTGCTGTCTCTGTGAGGATTTTTGTTTTCTGGTGCTGTTATGTTTGGTGTTGTGTCTGGTGATTCTGTTGTATTATTCTAATTGTATTATTGCGTTTCTTGCTATCTGATATTTATTATATATTATTATTTGTAATACTATCGTAAGCGCTTAAATCTTGGGTAGCTTTACCAATTCTGTTTTTGAACTCATAATGATGATAGTAAATAGATTTTTACTACACTCCTCTTGATAGGAGATAGAAATTTACTACACTTGGAGGTTTCATTATGGGTAACAAACGTGCACCAGGGCGCTCTCTGGAGGAATGGATGGATCTGGTGATCCAATGCAGGCAAAGTGGTCTGACTGATGCTGCATGGTGTAATGAACATGGAATATCTCCCAGCTGTTTTTACAATGCAGTTACCCGTCTGCGTAAAAAAGCCTGCCAGATACCTGATCCCGCTGGAAAATCCAGCACTCTTGACCTTACATCCCACAAACAGGATGTGGTCCAGATTGCTATAGAACCGGAGGATTCTCCGGCAGGACTGATCCCGGATACCGGAATCAGTCCTCTGCACCCTGACAATTCACATACGATTGAGATCGAAGCAAAAGGATTTTTGATACGGATAAGCAATGATGTCCAGCCTGCGCTCTTGAAGATCCTGGCGGATGTTCTGAGGAAGTCATCATGTTAGCGGATATTTCAAATGTTGATGCGATCTATATTGTCTGTGGCAGAACGGACATGCGCAAATCCATCGATGGATTATGTGCGATCATCCAGGAACAGTTTTCCATGGAGATCGACCATGCACTTTTTCTTTTCTGCGGACGTAAATGCGACCGGATCAAAGCAATCTTAAAGGAGCCGGATGGTATCGTTATGATCTATAAGAGACTAACGGCCCAGGGTTCCTATCGGTGGCCAAGAAATAAATCGGAAGTCCGGAATCTTACCTGGCGGGAGTTTGACTGGCTGATGTCCGGCATTGATATCGAACAGCCAAAAGCCATTAAAACAACCTGATCCCGCCACAAAAAGCTGCACATAAACTCCGCTGTTTTCCTTATATTTTAGGCACTTTCAAAGCACAAAAATCATCCGTTTTACTGGGAAGTTCACCTGTTTTCTGGTATAATAAAGATATCAAAAACAGGAGGAAAAAGCAGTGGCTGACAGTTCCAAAGATATCCAGCTCCGTGAGCTGAAGGACATGATCAATGATCTTAGAAAAATGATAAAAACACTTCAGGCAACTGTCGATGCTGCCAACAAACGGGAAGAGACCCTCACCCAGGAAAGGGATAATCTGAAAGAGGAAGTCGCCCTTCTCCGAAAAAAATTGTTTGGTGCTTCCAGTGAGAAACGGAGCCTTGATATCCCAGGTCAGCTGAACTTTTTCAATGAAGCAGAAATGGAACAGGATCCAGCAGCTGCAAAAGCAGAAGAACTGGAAGCATGTCTTCCGGAAAAAACTTCAAAGAAACGAAAAGCAAGGGCCACGGACGCAGAACGTTTTAAGGGTGTTCTAATTGAAAAAAAGTATCTGGATCTTTTCGGGGAAGAAAAATCCTGTCCTGTCTGCGGCACTCCGCTGAAAGAGATCGGCGAGGAATTTGTCCGGCGGGAACTGGTCTTCATCCCGGCAAAGCTGAAAGTATATGAATACTACAGCAAAAACTATGAATGTCCGAAATGTAAACTTCAGGATCTTCCAGTGATCAAAAAAGGAAAAGATGGCAGGGCACACATGCTCTATGGGATGGCGTCTGCCGGTACGGTTGCCTGGGTGATGTACCAGAAGTTCTGTAACGGACTGCCCTACTGCCGTCAGGAAAAGGACTGGAAACAGTATGGCGTGGCGATCACCAGGGCAACGATGGCAAACTGGGTGATCCGGAATTCTGAGGCATTCTTTCTTCCTATGTATGAATATTTCCACAGAAAACTTCTGGAACGGGAATTCGCAATGGCAGATGAGACGCCCCTGCAGGTCCTGCATGAACCGGAACGCCGTGCACAGACAAAGTCATATATGTGGCTGTTCCGCAGCGGGGAAGACGGAGGTCCGCCGATCATCCTGTATAAATATTCGGAGACCCGGGCCGGGGACAATGCCGTCTCTTTTCTCCACGGCTTCAAAGGCTATCTGATGTGTGATGGCTACAGCGGATACAATAAAGTTCCGGATGCCAGGCGTACAGCCTGCTGGGCACACATCAGGAGATATCTGACAGATGCCATTCCAAAAGGAAAAGCTCTGGATTATACCCAGCCATCCGTACAGGGAATGCTGTACATCAACCAGCTCTTCCACATGGAAGATGTGATCAAGTCAAAGTATTCTTCCTTCGACGCTATCAAAAAAGCACGTCTTGAAAAAGAACAGCCGATAGTAGAAGGCTTTTTGTCGTGGCTTGACCAGCAGACTCCTGCCCGCGGAACCAGAATGGATAAGGCTGTTACTTACATTCAGAACCGCCGATCCTATCTCGCCACTTATCTGGAAGATGGACGCTGCAGTTTTTCTAACAATCTCAGCGAAAATGCAATCCGTCCGTTTACAGTCGGCCGTAAAAACTGGCTTTTCTGTGACACACCAAATGGAGCTCAGGCCAGTGCTATTGTATACACGATGGTAGAAATGGCAAAGGCCAATGGAGTAAATGTCTATCACTATCTTACCTATCTGCTTGAAAAACTACCAAATGATGGGATGAGTGATGATGAACTGGAACTCCTGGCACCGTGGAATGAAAATCTCAAAGCTGAGATCGAACGTCGTGCAAACGAATCAGATCAATCATATGTGAATTGTCAAGGTGCTCCGGCTGCTAAAAAGTAGCCGGGGATTTTTTTCTACCATACCTGAAAATTAAGCGCTTACATACTATCCAGTACAGAAAAAATTAAGGCTAAGAGAATTATGTGTGTGATTCTCCTAGCCTTTTTATATTAAGTGTGTTGTGTGTTGTCGTGTCCATCTCTGGACGGTTATACTTTTGTATCTTCTCCTGTGATCCGCTGTTGTTTCTGTCTGGTGTTCTCTGTCCATCTCCACAAGCTATAGGGGCTTTGCTATTTCTCTATGCTGTCTGGTGGGATGGTCAGAAGCTTATAAGCTTTTTGTATTCTGGCAGTCACATGATGGAATACTGTTTATTGTGTTGTGTGTTCTCCTGCTGTGTTGTGTGTTCTCTGGTGCCGTGTTATGCTGTCTCTGCTGTCTGCTCTGGAAGTGTGTGAAGTACCAGGACATAGGGGAGACATACCCCCGGGTGGTTTACATTTCTGTAGAAGGGGCGTGTGTCCGTATGGGGTGGATGTATTTCATTTTCACGATACGGATAAAATTTGAAATTATCGAACGACTGCTGCAATCATATTACTCAATCATAAATATTTTCATTTGGGAAGTTTCCTCCACCATATCCAAGAAATAGTTCTTCTACAATTCCTGTTTTTATATTCTTGAAATATGCATGTACACCCGTTCCCGTTCCTTTAATAGACAACTTTATTTTGGAATTATTCCTAGCTTTCTTCGTACCATCATACATATTCTGTACTTCTATCTTGGTTAATTTCCATCCTTTTTTCGGTACTATCTTTATAGTTGCTGTAATATCTTTCTTCCGATTATTATGATTGAAATGTCTGGATTTTTTAAAATATTTAGTATAATTCGTACTTCCTATTTTAAATGATTTACAAGGATCTTCATATTTCACCACTGTAATCTTTTGGGTAAGTGTTTTTCCTGCATATCGGAAAGATACTTTTGAAATACCTTCTTTAAGAATCGTGTACCCGATAATTCCATATTCTTGATTTAAGTTAAGTTTAACAACATTCGGATTGGAATTTTTCAAATTTGTAATCTTAGCATTCGGAACCTGACCATAAATACTGATAATGCCACCATGTGTAATTTTATTTTCATACAAATAGTATGTAGCACTTTTCTGTATAAATGGATTTGCAGCCTGTACCTTTGACGCTCCAACAATTGTCAAGCCAAACATTAATACCATCATTGCTAATGCCATCATAAATTTACGAATTTTCTTCATATACTGTGTCCTCCTTATGTATTATCAAAACTATATGTTCTGCATCGTATTATTTTTCTCTTGGAATATTTAAGAATAAATCTATTAATATTAATACGTTTCTTAAAAGTATCCAGATTGAAATTTCTTACATATTCTCTGTCAGACTTCCACTTATTAATAGCATTATCCCAACTTTTTTGAGAATTAGAACGCTTTAATCCATTCTCAATATTTGCATCTATATATGACATAATTTCACCCTTTGTCATATTCCCTGATGCCAACTGAATACCTAGAATCGTTTCTCTTTGAATTTTGGTTAACTTATCTACACAATTAACATTATATCCATGTCTTGCCAACTTTGAACCGCCCTTATCAGTATAGTCAAATTCAGCATTGGTATTTGCAGTCTTTGTTTCATCAATAATTTCACACAATGGAGTACCTTTGATATGTTCATATTCAGATTTTAAAATTGTATATTTTTTACAGTTATTACAATATATCAGTGCTACTTCTTCCTCAATAATTTTTCCTTCATTAGAAATTGTAAGCAATACTCCAACGGTATCTTCTATTTTATGATTATGCTTTCCACATTTATTGATATTGTTCAATACTATAACATCGTGTAAAGAAATACGATTGTAAAAATCTGTAATTAATTCAACATTGGTATCTGTAAGATCAAGCAAATCTGTATCAAGAACATACTCTTTTCCGCATTTAAAACATTTATATCCTTTAAAACTATATTCTTTTCCCTTTTTGCGATAATCCTTATATGTGATTGGAGTATATTTGATATTTGTCATACACAACGGACAAGTTTTATCCGCAATAACATATATCGGAATTTTATCATTCTCAATGTCACTTTTAATAGTATCCGCAATTTTTAATTGTGTAGTTGTAATAGTACCTTCTTCTAAAATTTGTATTACATTTTGATACTCTTTTTTGATTTCTTTTAATGTTTGTGCATCATTGCAGATTTCTTCCATTATATCTTTTCTGGCTTCATGAACAATCTCTTCACTTATTTTATTTGCTACTACTTCCTGTATGTTTGTAATACTTCTTATGATATCTTCGTAATTATCTATGAACTTTCTTATATCGTTTTCATTATTACTTCCATACTTTTTAAGTAATTCAATAAAATTCTTTTCCCACATCTTAACTTTATGTCCTTTATTCTTATGTATAAGGGCTAAACCTCTCAGTCTAACCCTTTTTCTCTCTACATATTCACATTAATCCTTCACAAACTTTGTCTTAGAATATACACCACTTGCCTTAATCAACTTCTTATATTTTGTGTACACTTTCTTCGGAAGTCTCAATGTTACTGACTTATTGACTGCCAGACCTTTCTTTCCTACATATTCCAGAGCAGAACCATTAATCTTTAAGACTTTAATAGATGTACACTGGTAAAATGCTTTTGCACCAATCCTTCTGATACTAGATGGTAATATCACATTCTCAAGATTTGGACACTGAGTAAATGCACATGTGCTGATAACTGATACTCTCTTGCCAAACTTAACGGTTTCCAGATTCGGACACTGATAGAATGCATATTTGCCGATATAAATTACATTGTTGCCAATTGCAATACTTACAATATCTTCATTCTGATAGAAAGCTTTTTCCTGAACAGATGTTACTTTATAAGCTTTACCACTGATAGATACTGCTGATGGAATCTTGATCTCTACTTCTTCTTTTGCAAGTCCAATAACACTTACTTCTTTTGCACCAGTGACTTTGTATTTGAGATCACCAACAGAATATACATCTCCAACCTGCGGTGTACCAATCTTTGCAGTAACTATATCAGAATCTGCGCCCTGATATTTCTTGCCATCTACGGAACAAACACCCACTACTTTGTAAGAGTATTCTGTTCCTGGTTCTACATCTTCATCTGTCCAGAGAATCTTTGTTGTCTTTTTAATCTGCTTGTACTCTGTATCTGATGTAGCTTTACGATATACCAGATAATAATCTGTGTTCTCTGCTCTATCCCATGACAGATCAATAGAGTTCTTCTGGACTTCTGCTGTTAAACTTGTAACCTTATTAGGCTTGATTACTGTCCAAACTGCATTAACTGTAATATTTGCAGTAACTTTTGAGAAATCCTTGTCCCATGATAATTCATATCCATTTCTATTGATATATGGATACTCTGCTGCATCACCAGATTTTACCTTTTCTGTCTTAACAATCTTACCACGATCTTTAAATGTTACAGTGTATTTATTTGTTTCTGATGGTGTTACGATGATTGTTGTGTTACCGCCACCGTTGTCTTTCTTTGTCCATACTGCATTGATTACCATATCTTCTTGGATATTTGTATAGTCAGCATCCCATGAAAGTGTATAGCCTGGTTTTTCTTTTAAGGATGGGGGTGTTGCGTTTTCACCTTCTAATACGTATTCTGTTTTCTGAGTACGTCCATTATCCTTGAACATTACCTTGTAATCTGCTGATATAAATTTAATGTTATTTGCTTTCGCATATGATTCCGCAGCAGTGTCCTTATATCCGTAAATAGTAAGATTACGACAATTTTTAAATACATCAGTTCCAATATATTTAACAGATTCTGGAATTGAAATTTTTACTAAATCTGTACAATTATAAAAAGCATCATCATTAATTTCTGTTACTTTTGGGGGTACTGAAAATTCCGTTAATTTTGTTCCACAAAATGCATTTATAGGTATGCTATCAATATTCTGAGGATAATTAAATCCAGATATAGATGTATTAAAAAATGCGCCACTTTCTATACTTGTAATTGTTGATGGTAATGTTATTTCTTTCAAATTACTACAAGCCCAAAATGCATCTTCTCCTATTATTTTCACACCTTCAGGAATGTTTACTTTTCTTACAGCATTCATTCCTAATTCTGGTATGCGTTCTAAGCTTGAAGAAAAAGCTATTTCAATATTACAATTTTCAAACACATCATTACCTAACGATGTAAGGCTATTTGGTAATATAATTTTATCAAGTGACGTACAATCACTGAATGCGCCCTCTTCAATTGCTGTTATGGAATCCGGCAAAGTAATATTGCTTAATGATTTGCAACTTGCAAAAGCCCATCGTCCTATTGATGATACTGAATCCGGAATTATAATATTTTTCAAATTGTTCATATTTTGAAATGCGTTATTTCCAATGCGTTCTATTCCTTTGTTTAATATTACAGTTTCAACATTTTCTCCATCTATATCAATCAATCCCGGAACCGTTGTTAATGTAGAAGGTAACGAAATACTCTTTAAACGCTCACACTCATTAAATATATAACTTCCAAGCGCCTTAACTCCATTTGGTATTTCTATATTTTCTAATGAATAGCAATTAGAAAATGCTCCTGTCCCTATATACTCCAAAGATGTTGGCAATATAATTGATTCCACATTTTCAAAGTGTGAAAATAATTCAGATCCTAAAGATGTAATTCCTTTTTCTACAATAATATGTTTAATACTGGTTTTATTCAATCTGTTAGCACTATCATTTCTATCTCTCCAATAATAATCCTCATATGTCTCACCTGTTCCAGTCAAAGTCAAAGTATCTCCATCAACAGTAGCAGTAACATTATCTCCTACCTGATAAACAGGCTTTTGCGGACGCTGAGTATAATCAGGCGTTATTTTGGCATAAGTAACATTGCCATTTTTATCTACTGCAAAAATATAAACATCAATTTCATAATTTGGTACTGTGATCTGTGCCGAAATATAATTATCACTTGTATCTTCTCTTTCATGTTGCTGATCATATTCCGGTTTATCATCTCCTCTTGGTACATATGTAACATAGTAGGAAGCATCCTTATTTGTTATGCCTTTAATATGCAAAGTATTAACCGCAAACCAACCATAACTTGCGTCTTCTATTTGTATAGAAGGTAATTTCGGAATAGGTTCTGTCTTTGTCTCATTGCATCGCCTACACGTATATTGAATTTCGCCTTCCTCTGTTTCTGTTGCTTGTTTAGTTATTACTCCGTTATTCCACTTATGACCATATGCGGGACTATTTTCTGCTTTCTTCGTTGCTCCACAAATTTCACAACGATATACATTTTCTCCTTCCTCTGTACAAGTTGGTTCTTTTATCACTTCTTTTTCAGTTGACCACTGATGAAGCTTCCCCTCAAAAGCCTCAAAGGTAATTTGATCTTTCTGATCTTTACTTAAAGAGTCATATTATCGTTTTATATATGAACAACTGTAACCTTTAATTGTTCTTAAATTAGAACATTGCTCAAATGGATTAGAGAAATTAGAATATCTTACTTTTGTCGTATTTCCCATAACAACTACTGTTGCTAAATTTTTACAATCTAAAAATGCCTGTTCTTCAATCGAAGTAATACTCTTAGGAACTACAATATTCTCAAGTTTATTACACCCTCTAAACATTTGAAATGAAAGATTCCCTGTGGCCCCTTCTTTAAATACTACATTTTTTAATTTTTCACAATCTGCAAAAGAAATTTCACCCATACTTTTTATTGAAGCAGGAAATGTTATATTTTCAATACCTTTGCATAAATAAAAAGCGCCTTCGCCTATATCCTCCAAATTTTCAGGTAAAATAACTTCTTCTATATTAAAGCACCTCTGAAAAGCTCGTTCCGGTATAACTTTTAAAGAATTTGATAACGTAAGTGTTTTTAAATTATGACATTCAGAAAAGCAATATTTTCCGAGTGTTTTTACTGTATTAGGAAGAACTACTATTTCCAATTTTTCGCAGTTTTCAAATGCATACCTCCCTATCTCATTTATTCCCTCTTTAAAATTTATCTTTGCTAAATTATAGCAATTATCAAATGCATAATTACCTATTTTGGTAATATTTCCCTCAATCCGCACTTCTTCAATACTGTCTTTATTATCATATCCTTTTAGCAAATAATTTCCTATGGTTGTAACACCATTTTCTATAACAATCTTCTTAATTCCACTTTTACCGATAAAAGGATTCTGATGTGTATTTGAAAAATCTTTACCATTCTCATAATAATCCCACATATCACCTTTACCAGAAATAGTCGCAGTACCCGTAGAATCATCAAATGTAACCCAAACATCATTACCCATCTGGACTGCATCTTCTGATGTTTTTGAGCTACTCTCCCCCTCACCAACAGCATCCGTACCAAACTGATCTACATCATCATTCTCTACTTCTGGTACATCTTCCGCATCATCACTGAACTGTACAGTATCCTGTCCCATACCATCAGAAAAATCCGCTGCACTTGCCACAGTAAATGGTTCTATAATCATCGTACTGGCAAGCAAAAAAGCTAACACTTTCTTCTTCATTCTTTTGTCCTCTTCTCTCTGTTTCTTAAAAAATACATTGCCCCAATCACACTTGAAGCAATGCCTTAATTATCATAGTTGTAACTGGCTGTCATACATTCGCTTAGACCCTGTAGTTTTGCGTCACCAGATTTCCCTGCTATGCCGTATTCAATTGAATAAACATTTCACATAAAATTCACAATTTGATTATACTACTGCTATATGTAATATGCAATTCTTTTTGTCAAATTTGTTCGACATTTCGTATTCACTATCACATTGCTGTAATACCCTTATTATATTCGTTATAACGAAGATATTCAAGTATAAGAATCTATTTTATGGTAATAATATCAAATATCTTTGAAGGAACAGCCATGATAGATTACAGTCCATTCTGGGAAACATTAAAGAAAACAAATGAAAACTGGTATACTTTGACAAGCAAGCATCATATGTCTCATAGTACTTTACATCGTCTTAAACATAATCAAGATATTTCTATGAAGACTGTTAATGACTTGTGCCGTATTCTGCACTGTCAGATACAGGATATTTGTGTCTATGTTCCTTCTGATGAAGATCAACCTCTATGATAATATATCATACTCTCAGAATACTTCTCAAGCCTTGTATTTCGCTTTATAACGGATTTTCATATGCCATATGAATTTTTCTTGTATGTATATTATTCGCTCTTATAATTTAATATACGTGTTTATAGGGGCGGTAGTTTTACATTAAAGAGTACCGCTCGGCAGCAGACGTATAAACGTAAAAAAATAGGCATACCAAGGATTGTGCTCCCTGATATGCCTATTAATCTTCCTTATCCATCAACGCATTTAACGCATTAATTGATTCTGTATTCAAATTTTTGCGTAACTGTTTGCATTCATTCCAAAATGCCTCAGTCGGTCGATTTTCATTTACTTTTTTAAAGAATGTTTTTTCCTTGCCATAGGTAATAATACACCCTGGATTTCGTTTCTGTGCTAATGCCATACAATCAACCTCCTTCTGTTCTTCAAAATTCGCATTATTATTCATAAGAATATAACACCCCAGTCATGTTATGTCAACAACTGGGTTCATACAAATATACCTTTATTTCTTGATTATATTGTATCATAAACCCAGTCTTGAATCAATTATTTAGTCAATATTATGCCCGTATTTTCTAGGATATACACATCAATACGGTTCTACTCGCACTGTAAGCAGTTTCTCATATATGTATTCTGGTATCTTATCTCTGTATTTTGATACCGTAATTGCAATGTCGCATTCTTTGAATTTCTTATAATCTGCAAATGCTTCTGCTATTGTATCTCTATATGGTAAAGTAATTTCATCTTCTGTACCAAAATAAGTGATTTCACCATAGTATTTATTGACTTTACCATTATATCTTACTCCAAGAGGAAGCACATTGTCTGGTGTTTCCCCATCTTTATAATGCTTTTTACTGTTGGCAAGTAATGTATTTAAGCCTTGTGGCAGAATACAGATTGTCTCTGGAGAATACACCTTGATTCCATTACCAAATAAATCCTTGTCTACAGCCATTGATTCGTCTGGTACTTCATAATATAATTCCAAGTATCTCTTGACAAATAACTGCGGATCATCTTTCCATTCTTGACACATTTCAACATCATCATAACACTTGTGCGCACTCTCACTGTTATTTTCACCTTTACATCGACTAGAAATAGAACCATACGCAGTCATTGCTTGATTCTTGGCATTGTTGACATACTCAATATATTCCTGCTCATAGCCTAATTCCTGCCATGTAATCTTACTTGCTTTCAGATTTCTAAAATCTTCACCAGTAACATATATCAAATTCTTATACCAGTTATCCGCAAAATCACCATTCTTATGCCAGACTTTAAATCTACCTTTATATTGTTTCAGAAAACTTTTTGCTACCAGTTCTTCTGGACAGGTTTCTCTTTTAGTTGTTTCAACTATAATTTCACCTGTCAGTTTTCCTCTAATTTTTTCTGGTATTCGTAATATTGCATAAACTGTATAATGCATTGCCCTTGTTTATGCTCATAGAATTTATTCTTATCTGAATTTCTATAATTATTTACACCTCTTCCGTAATTAGAAATCCAATAGTTTTCTGTACCTTGCACTCTTACAAATACTTCAAATGCACTGACTAATTTATATTTAATTGGATGCTCTACAGGTCGCATATCTGTTAGTGGTATCTCTGCCAGATTTTTACTTTCATCAAGAATATACTGAATCTTCATTTCTGTATTATTTAATTCCATTACTTCTCTAATCCTTTCTCAGCCATAATATTTTCATCAATTGTCCTGTCAGTCAGTGGACACCACTCAGGACTTGTCTCAGGTAAAACATCCTCGCCCAGTTTACCCATCAGATTTGTTCTATTTCTATTGTCACAATAATACATCTTCTTATTGACAGCATAGCATTTTACATATTCACAATCTTTACATCTCATTACTCTTCTTCTCCTTCTTCGTATTCATCATCTTTATTATTTGCTTCTTCTTTGAGATAATCTCCATACGCTTCGCAAGCACGATTTAACACAGTACCAGATTTAAACTTTGCCTTATATCTTTCTGGAATCTCATACACATTTTTTCCTGTTCTTTCCATTCCAGGACATGCTGTTCTTTCCTTATAAAATTACAGTGAAGTATCCTAATAATACCAGTTTATCTCCATTTTCTAAAATATCTGTCATAGTGCGAAGCGTATAACGGATTGTCCAGTAAGTATTCCAGTAATCTCCACCTATCCTATTTTTGGGTATTCTCTCATATTCTTTGAATCTATTAGCTTCTCTCATTTTATCATGTACCATTTTGGTAAATTCTGCTTCATATATTGTTTTGTTCATCGTCTTTTCCTCCTTGCTTTTGTTCTATGAAATCACCATTTCTTCGGGTATGTTTTTTCTGTTGCTTATTTCTAATCTGATAAACCGTTTCTCATACTCATCTGCAAACTTTACCTATTATTTTTAAGCACTAAAATAAGCCCACATACCTGTAGTTATACAAGTACATGGACTTATTCAGATGTTTAAAGTATTCAATTGGCAATATCAGGCATTTACTGTGTGAAATTCCCTATTATACATTGTTAGATATATGTCATACCCCATTTTTACTCCATTTTCGCGTGAAATTATGTAAAAGTACGGTAAGATAGTAAAATTGAACTTCTCGCAAACCCTTTAGATTTCGCTGAAATCCGGTGTTCCATACAGGTCGAACGGAGTTGACTGGTAGACGTAGTAGTTCAGCCAGTTTGTATACAGGTTGTTCGCATGTGCTCTCCACATAAGGAGCGGTCTGTTTTCCGGGTTGTTGTCTTTGTAATAATTCTCCGGGATTTCGATGGGCAGGTTTTTGCTGACATCACGTTTGTACTCACCGTCAAGAGTCACACGATCATATTCCGGATGTCCCATTACAAAGATCTTGCGGCCGCCGTCTGCCATTGCAAGGAAAAGCCCTGCTTCATCGGATTCAGCAAGCACTGTCAGCTCTTTACAGTTATGGATATCCTCGATGGGAACTTCCGTATGTCTGGAATGAGGTGCAAGGAACATATCGTCGAATCCGCGTACCAGCGGAATCTTACGGTTCATCACTTATGCCAGAAAAGGCCAAACATCTTCTTATCAAGTTTACGTTTTTTCAGTCCATAGTGGTGGTAGAGTCCTGCCTGTGCAGCCCAGCACAGATAAATGGTGGAGGTAACATGGGTGTTTGTCCAGTCCATGATCTCTACCAGTTCCTTCCAGTAGTCTACCTCTTCGAATTCCATCTGCTCTACAGGAGCACCTGTGATAATCATTCCATCGTATTTGTTATTTTTCAGTTCCGGAAATGTCTGATAAAATTTATTCAGATGACTCACAGATGTATTCTTCGCTTCATGCTCTGTACTGCCATAAGGTGACATCCAACCTGCAGCGGTGTGTTGGAAAGGGAACGCAGAAGCTGAAGCTCTGTCTCCTCTTTCAGAGGCATCAGGTTCAGAATGAGGATTTGAATGGGACGGATATCCTGATGGGATGCACGTGACTCATCCATCACGAAATATTTCTTTTTCCAGAATCTCTTTTACTGGCAGATCGCTCTGTATTTTAATTGGCATTATCTTATCTCCTGTTCTTATTATTTTATTGTTGTGCCATCTTCAGGAAATCTTCTTCCGAAGGATCGGAATTCCCAGTTCTTTGGCTTTTTTATTCTTTGAAGAATTGGAAGTTGTGTCATTATTGATCAGGTAGTTCGTCTTCGATGTTACTGATCCGGTCACCTTGCCTCCCAGAGACTCAATAAATTCCTTTGCCTGTGCTCTGTTTGCAAAGTGCTCCACACTTCCTGTGATAACGAAATTCATGTTCCGGAAAATCTGCTCACCTGTCTTTTCTTCTTTCTTAACAGTCAGATGGCTCATCAGATGATCCAGTTTTCTGTTATTATCCTCGTTTGAAAAATAATCGGTCAGACTTCCGGCAATTACCGGTCCGATGGTATCAATAGAGCTGATCTCCTCTTTATCTGCATGGCGGATCTTCTCCAGATCATCATCAAAATGCCTGCAGATCACTTTTGCATTGGCAAGACCGATATTGGCGATTCCAAGGCTGTAGATCACCTTCGCAAGAGTAGTCTCCTTAGCTTTATCAAGGCTGGTCATCAGGTTCTCAAAGGATTTCTCCCCGAATCCGTCCATCTCCACGATCTCATCACGATGCTTTCCAATCTCAAAAATATCTCCGAAATCATGAATAAAGCCTCTTGCAATGAATTTCTCCAGTGTTGCTTCTGACAGTCCGTCAATGTTCATGGCATCCCTGCTTGCAAAAAGTGCAAAGGATTTGATCTTCTTTGCGGCACAGTCAGGATTTGTACAGTAAAGTGCCTCCACATCATTTACCTTCTGTATCTGTGTTCCATGGCCACATGCAGGACAGGTATCCGGAATTTCCAGTTTACTGCTGCGTGTGAGGTTTTCTGCAATCTGCGGAATGATCATATTTGCTTTATATACAGTGATCGTATCCCCGATACCAAGCTGCAATTCTTTTAGAATGCTTACATTGTGTACGCTGGCGCGGCTCACAGTGGTTCCCTCCAGCTCGACCGGTTCAAAAACAGCCACCGGATTGATCAGCCTGTTCTTGACGGGCTCCATTCGATCTCAAGAAGATGGGTTTCTCTGATCTCATCTGCATTTGAATGCAAAAGCATTTCTGGGAAATTTCGCTGTTCTTCCAAGGGAATCTCCGTATGCAATATCATCATAAAGAGCAACCAGTCCGTCTGACGGAAAATCATTCTCAGTGATCGCAGTTGAAAAATATTCCATGGCTTCATCCAGCGTTGAAGCTGTGACTGTCCTGTATTCCACTACATCAAATCCCTGTTCTTTCAGCCATTCAAACTGCCGGGCTCTTGAATTATGGAAATCAACCCCGTCGGCGCTTACCAGCGTAAATGCGTAGAAACGCACATTCCTGCGGGCTGTGATCTCATTGTTTAACTGGCGGACAGAACCGCTGCATAAGTTTCTCGGATTCTTGTATTTCGCATCAACGTCTTCTATGGATTCATTGATCCGTTCAAAGTCCGAATAGGTAATGATCGCTTCCCCACGCAACACCAGTCTTCCTGATACGGGATTTTAAGTGGAACGTTCTTAAATACTCTGGCATTATTGGTGACAACCTCTCCTGTCACACCGTTTCCACGTGTAACTGCTTTGGCAAGTTCTCCATTCTCGTAGGTAAGAACGATCGTCAGTCCGTCCAGCTTCCATGACAGAAGCGTTTTGTGTTCCCCGATAAATTCCCTCAGAACTTCTCTGTCCTTAGTCTTGTCCAGAGACAGCATGGGGGATTCGTGTTCTTCTTTTGGAAGCTGGTCAACTGCCTCGTACCCTACGCTTATGGTTGGGCTGTTTGCCAGAACAGTGCCTGTCTCTTTCTCCAGAGCCTGAAGCTCGTCGTACATCTGATCGTACTCTCTGTTGCTTATGATCTCTGTATCCTGCTGGTAATACGCCTTTGCTGCCCTGTCCAGCTTTTGCACCAGCTCTTTCATTCGCATGATTGCTGCTGTTTCCATTCTGTTCTCCTGTTCTGATCACTGTTTCACTTGTGGAAGATTCCAGTAAATGGTTCAGTTCTTCCCACTCCTGTGCTGTAATCTCTCTGTATTCGCCTTCTCTGATCCCGTCCAGAGTCAGATTCATGATCCTGATCCTTTTCAGCTTCTGTACCTCATATCCCAGATACCGGCACATTCTGCGGATCTGTCGGTTCAGTCCCTGTGTCAGAATGATCCGAAAGCTGCATTCTCCTGTCTGCACCACTCTGCATGGTCTGGTCACCGTATCAAGAACAGGGACTCCCTTGCTCATCCTTCGGACAAATTCCCTGTCCACCGGCTTATTCACTGTCACAAAATATTCTTTCTCATGATAGTTTCCGGCGCGCATGATCTTATTGACCAGATCTCCTTCATTTGTCAGAAGGAGAAGGCCCTGTGATTCTTTATCCAGTCTGCCCACAGGATAAACACGCAGAGGATAATCCAGATAATCTGTTACCGTCGTCTCATCAAACTGCTGCTTTGTGCTGCACACGATTCCTCTGGGTTTGTTAAAAAGAAGCAGTACTTTTTTTTCATTTTTATGGACAGGTATATTGTCTGCACAGATCTCATCTTCCAGGCTGACTTTCTGACCACTTTCTGCTTTTTTTCCGTTTACCGTAATCCTTCCCTCTTCGATCATCCGGTCGGCTTCCCGTCTGGAGCATATGCCTGCCTCGCTTAAATATTTGTTTATTCTGATTTTTTCGTCCATTGTTCTATTATATAATTTTTTGTACATCTTATCAACGGTGAAATTTTGATGGGATTTTTCTGGGATTTTTTCAAAAGAGCAGGAATGGGGAATCGCCTTGTATTTTGTCAGATTTTATTGTATGATATCGAATGACAGGATATCTTTTTTGTCACTGATTTTATCAAAAAGGAGGCTTTCATGTCAGAGAATTTACCACGTACAAACCGGTGGCTGATCGCACTTTCTGTTATTCTGTGTCTGATACTTGGAGGAATTTTCACCCGTTCTTCCGCTGTGACTTCACAGGCAGATGCCATCAGCGATGCCGGAGCTTTCGTGTCAGAAGATCAGGATTCTGCGGAGTTTACTTCTGAGGAAACATTGACTGATAGCAATGATAATTTTACGGATTCTTCTTCCGGGAAACTGTTTGGACGCACTTCTTCAGATTCATCTGAGACTTCTCCGGGCGGTCCTGCATTAAGCACTGAGATCTCGCCTGAGGCATCAGAGGGCAGCTGGGCTTCCAGTGGAAGTAACTGGATGTTTCTGGTGGATGATAAGCCATACACAGGATGGTTCACAGATACAGACGGGAAACAGTACTATATGGATGAGACCGGTATTATGCAGACAGGCTGGACAGATATCGGAAAGAAGCGGTATTATTTTGATATGGATGGCATTCTGCAGACAGGGACTGTGATAATAGATAAGAAAACTTATGAACTGGATACAGATGGTTCTCTGAAAGGTTATACACCAAAGAAAAAATCCTCGAAGAAGAAATCTTCAGATAAGTCAGCTACCTCTGACAAGTCCGGTACATCTACGGCAAAGAAGTCGGTTGCCCTTACTTTTGATGATGGTCCCAGCTCTTTTACAGGCCGTCTTCTGGACTGTCTGGAAGAAAATAATGCAAAGGCAACTTTCTTTATGGTGGGTACTGAGATTGCCAGTTTTCCGGACGAAGTAAAACGCATGAAGAAACTGGGCTGTGAACTTGGAAACCACACTTATGACCATAAGGATCTGGCGACTCTTTCTTCGGATGAGATCAGTTCAGAAATTGCAAGAGTGGATGAACAGCTTGTAAATCTTACAGGTGAGGGAGCTTCGGTGGTCCGTCCGCCATATGGATCTGTTAATGATACGGTAAAATCAACTGTGGGAACCCCGATGATTCTGTGGTCCATTGACACTCTGGACTGGAAAACGCAGGATGTGGAATCTACGGTTGAGGAAGTCATGAATAACGTAAAAGATGGTTCCATTATTCTGATGCATGACATTTTCAGCACCTCTGTAGATGCAGCCGAGATCCTGATCCCGCAGCTTATCAAAGAAGGCTATCAACTTGTAACAGTACACGAACTGGCTTCCCTGCATCAGACAGAATTATCGGCAGGAGTTACATACGGTGAATTTAATTGAATCAAGTAAGTCCCCTGCGGAAGTTGCGAAAAGTAATAAAAACAGCAAAATCTCCGGCAGAAGCTGACAAAAACAATGTCAGAAAACGGAACGTAAAATACAGGCAGTTACCACCACAAGGATAACCGCCTGTATTTTTACGTTCCATATTCAATTTTATTCAAGTAAATCTCCTCTGATGTATCCGGTCTGACCGTCGTAGTCGATCTGAACCCATTCACCATCAGTACCTGTCTTCTGAACCTGATCACCTGCTGAGATCACGCCAAGGATATCAGCATCTGTGCTGGCTTCTGCGCGTACATTACATTCCTCCGAAGCAGTAAGCATCGTGCCATCTTCTGCCTCTGTTGACACACCTGCTTCCTCCCCAAGACCATTCAGGAATTCTTCAAGAGACGGATCAGATTGCTGTGCCTGATCCAGTTCATTCTGCACCTTCTTTATAAGAGCTGAAACATCACTGTCTGATAACTGTTTTTCCATATATGCGGAAATCTCAAGAATCCTGTAAAGCTCCGTTATTGATCACCCAGTTCCCTTCGCTGTTCTTATATACATAGAACTGAGTCAGTGCAGGGGCCTTGGTCTCAACGCCCTGACAGATATACGAGAAACAGGCGTAAACCACGTAAGAATCATCTGTCATACCTTTCTTCGTGTACACATCGCCTACTTCATACCCTTCGATATAATCTTTCAAATTTGTGACTTTTGACTCATCAGACGGTGTGAAATCATCTTCCAGAGTCTTCAGCGTTGCAATATCTTTTTCCCCCAGAGCCTGATAATAGCTCGTAATCAATGCAGTAACATCTGCATCTGCTGTTTCCATGGGATTGGCGTCTTCTTTCTTCTCGTCAGACTCCCCTTCACTTATCGGAGAAGAAGGAACATTTCCCTGGTCTTCGGATGTGGTTTTCTGTTCATCTCCGGAATTCCCCTTATTACTTCCGGAACAGGCTCGAATGCCGCAAAACAGGACAACCACAATTATCAGAATAGCTCCACCCAGCATAAAATACCGGAGATTATCTGATAACCATTCTCTAAAATCATCCAAGTTCTTGTCCTCCTTATGAGTTACCGTTTGCTCCGTTCACTGCCGCATACGATTTCTGACAGTTCCCGCTTCTGATAACTCCTGTGATACAACGCACCGGAACTGTACATACGTCCCAGGCAGCACGCCTGAAGGGAATCGAACCCCCGCACATGGTACCGGAAACCACTGCTCTATCCACTGAGCTACAGGCGCGTATCTTGAAATCTGATTTCAAAGGATTTATATAATTTATTTAATACAAGGTCTATATTATCATAATTACCGAAAAAGTAAAGTTTTTTATTTTGTTACAAAAGATGCATTATTTTGTTACAAGTCAAAAATTATGGGCAGTCATGCATTGTGCTGACTGCCCGGTTTTATTTACATTTTCAGATCGTCGAATTTCAATCGGATGATCACCAGGGTGATCGCCATAAGAATGATCCTGCCGGAAGTGCGATCCATGCTGTCTGTACAAATCCTGCGATAATATAAGTCAGGAAAGATACTGCTGCTGCAACCATTGCATAGGGAAGCTGTGTGCTGACATGATTTACATGTTCACACTGTGCACCTGCTGATGCCATGATGGTTGTATCGGAAATCGGTGAACAGTGATCTCCACATACAGCACCTGCCATACATGCAGAAATAGAGATGATCATCAGTTCATGATTTGTTCCTGAGAATACATTAACAACAATCGGGATCAGGATACCAAAGGTTCCCCATGAAGTACCTGTCGCAAATGCGATAACAGCCCCGATCACAAAGATAATTGCAGGAAGGAAATTCATCAGCCCGCCTGCAGAGCTTTTAACAATTGCAGATACAAATACAGATGCACCAAGGCTGTCTGTCATAGCCTTCAATGTCCAGGCAAAAGTAAGGATCAGGATTGCAGGTACCATTGCCTTGAATCCATCCGGAATACATGCCATACAGTCTCTGAAATTCATGACACGACGTATCAGATATAAAACAATCGTAATAACCAGTCCGAAGAAGCTTCCAAGCACCAGTCCCACAGATGCATCACTCTGTGAAAATGCAGTTACAAAATCAGTTCCGCTAAAGAAACCACCAGTATAGATCATACCGATTACGCAGCATATCACAAGGCTTATGATCGGGATCAGAAGATCGATCACCTTGCCACGCGGATTACTTTTCTCATCTTCTGCCGCGTTTGCATAAGGACGTGCAGGTGTTGTGTAGATATCGCCTTTTAAAGCATTTGTCTCATGAACACCCATTGGTCCGAATTCTACTTTCATAAGAACCATTGCCACCATCATGAAGATTGTGAGCAGTGCGTAGAAGTTATAGGGAATTGCATGTACAAACAGGGTAATTCCATCCTCTCCTTCTACAAATCCGCTGACTGCCGCAGCCCATGAAGAAATCGGTGCAATGATACATACCGGTGCTGCTGTGGCATCGATCAGGTACGCCAGCTTTGCGCGGGACACATTGTGCTTATCTGTCACAGGACGCATAACGCTTCCTACTGTCAGACAGTTAAAATAATCGTCAATAAAGATCAGTACACCAAGAATGATGGTTGAGAGTTCCGCACCAACTCTGCTTTTAATCCTCTTACTGGCCCAGCGTCCGAATGCTGCGGAACCGCCTGCCCTGTTCATCAGGCATACCATGGTTCCCAGAATAACAAGGAAGATCAGGATACCCATATTATAGGAATCTGTCAGAACGCTGATCATTCCGCCTTCAAAAATATGAAGGATTGTTCCTTCGAAATTAAAATTAGAGTAAAACAGTGCACCAACCAGTATTCCTACAAACAGTGAACTGTATACTTCTTTGGTGATCAGTGCCAGTGCAATGGCAACAAGCGGCGGAACCAACGACCAGAATGTGCCGTAAAATTTCGCAGATGCAGCCACCTCTTCCTCTGCTGCAAGTACAGTCAGCGGACTTGCCAGTATCAGCAGCATCAGTCTGAAAGGCAGAGCGAAAGTCTTTTTATGTTACTTTTCATTTCTTTTCTCCTTCTCTTGTAAGATATATGATATTTCAATCATAGCACGCCTCTTAATTAATGCATTTGAAACAGCTTGGCAGAATTTCACGCTCTGATGAGCCGGATCAATATGCATTATTTACGAGGCTTGCTATGATCAAATCTGTAAATGTAGCAGGATTCCGTCTGTGCGATCAGTTCACAACCACACTCTGTCAGAAAATCATGGTCAACCAGCCCGATCTGTGTTACTACGAAATCTGTCTTTGATTTCTTCAACGCAGCCTGAAACCCTTCTTTATCTTCATAGATATGATAATCGATCACATCCAGCAATGCTTTCTGTCTTTTATAGAAACTGCTGTTCTCATCATAGTTTCCCGCCACTGTACTGCCTGATCTGTAGATACTTGCATTTCTGCTTATTACAGTGGCGATCCCCGCATCATACTGTCGCACAATACTGTTAAGACTGCCGTCAAAAACAACCCTTGGAAAATCATTCTCCTGGTTCTGGTGGATCACATCGCAGACTGCACGCAGATCATTGGGCACCTTATAAATATTCTCTGCCATTGCAAAATCAGTCACTATCCCGTCCAGCGGATTTCCCAGAATCACAAAACCTGTCAGCACAGCTGCAGCCATAAGAACTTTTATCCAGGTCTTTCTAAAAGCGGTCACAAGCCTGACTCCATAGTAGGCAACCGCCGGGATCACAGGAAGAATCCAGATAAACCGATAATATTCATTCTCAAACTTAGCCTTTGCGATAAGATATTTTACAACCAGCGGATTATATACTGTCAGCAGCAGAAACACTGTATAGCCGATAAATATCCCGGACTTCTTTTTCTCCCCAGGACCAGTGTGCAGATCAGTCCTACAGCAAACAGAAGAGGATACCAGCAGGAACCCCAGTACAGCCTCATACATGCATCAACAAAGCGCAGTCCCAGTTCCTGAATTGTTACACCTGCCATTTTTTTCTCCTTTCTGTATTATGATGCAGCCAGCGTCAGCAGACCAATTCTGCATGCAAAAAATACAGCTGCATATAATGCCGACGGAAGCATACACACTGCACAATATATCAGCCCTGAAAATCTCTTATTCATAACTGCCGCCGGAGCCATTCCCGCTGCGATCACGATAGGAAAGATGATAGCAGAACCGGAAAATGTCAGCGCACTGACCGCTGTGACAAACAATATGATCCAGACATTCCTGCTGTTTTTCTCCTGCAGATACCAGACGGCACACATGAGAACTGAAGGGATGGCAATGTTGGCAAGGATGGCTTTTCCCTCGTAGCTTCTGGTAAAGAAAAAAGTTCCGGAGGAATAAATCGTACCGCAAAACAGCTGTAAAACACAGACAAAGACAAGCATCAGATCTGCTTTCTTCCTGTTTCCGTCAAACAGTCTCTTACCGATCTGATAAATGATCAGATTGGCAGTCACTACATTCATACATGACATTACCTGCTTTGCCTGCACAATGGGATGGATTCCCAGAAGTCTGCACCACACTGCATTATGCATCGGATATGCGGAAAAAACATATCTGGCCTGAAATGCTTCTGGATCGCTCCGTTAAAGGGATTATATCTGCCAAGAGTATCTGTGTATACAGAAGTACTCACTATACCTACATAATACGCCGCATCTACTGTTGTATCCTCGTAAAGATCACAATCAGACACTGCAGCAATACTACGGCACCTGCAAGGATAATCATCACAGAGTGATTTTTCCATATTTCAGAAATGCTTCCAAAAATCCCACTACATGTTTCCGTTTGTCCGGCACGTATTCTCCGTTGTTTTTTTATTGTGCAGATCACAGCTGCGCAGATAACCAGAGCCATGATTCCTGCCCATATATAAGCCGCAGCTGTCAGGGATACCCATTTCAGTGTCATCGGCACGATCACCAGTTCAAACACTGCAAAGTAAACCAGATATCCCAGGATGAAAGTCAGGGAACAATCCCCTTTTATTTTCAATATCCGGGCCAGAACAATGCCCGCTGCATAAAAAACTATAAACTCCAGAACAAAGCCTGCACAGGCAAGGCATAATTCTCTCATTCTTCCACCTTTGTCCCTGACCGGGTGGATTCGCGATTCTTCAAAATCTCCATGGCAATCTTCTCAGGAGTCATCGGAAGCTCTGTCAGACGCACACCTGTTGCATTATAAATTGCCTCAGCCAGTGCCGGACATGGAGTATCAATTACAAGCTCACCAATGGATTTGGCACCAAAAGGGCCGCTCTTTTCGTAACTGCACTCGAAATCCACGCGGATATTTCCGATATCCTGTCTGGTTGGAATCTTATACTGCATAAAAGAATTGTTGCGGATCTTACCTTTATCTGTATATTGTACATCTTCCCAGAGAGCCATGCCAATTCCCTGTGCAATACCGCCCTCAGTCTGTACACGTGCAAGATTCGGATTGATCGGTGTACCGCAGTCAACAACCGCCACATAATCCAGGACATCCACACTGCCTGTCTCTGTATCCACCTCTACTTCTGCCATACCTACCATAAACGCGGCGGTGAGATTGGTGAAGAATGCTGTTTCACAACCTGAAGCTCGATATTATTAAAGAAAGTGCTCTTTAATGCAATATCTTTCAGTGAAACTTTCTTCTGGGCATTTTCAGAACTGATGGCATCCATATCAACACTATAGCCCTCTTCTGCATCTGTCATATGGCCTGCTGCATTTCCGTCTGTCTCAAGTGTCTCATCATAGAATACACAGGAACCGTCAAAATCGACTTTTCTCTCATCTACTTCCATCATCTCTGCACCAAGCTTACAGATTTTTTTCTTCAGTTCCTCGCAGGCCTTCATAACTGCCACACCTGTGGTATAGGTCGTGGCGGAAGCATAGGAACCGGAATCATAAGGAGAAATATCCGTATCCACACTGAATACTACGATGTTATCCATAGGTGTATTCAGGCAGTCTGCCGCAATCTGTGCCATAACAGTATCACAGCCTGTTCCCATGTCCGTACATCCAAGTGCCAGCGTATAAGAACCATCTTCATTCAGCTTAATATCTGCGCCGCCTACGTCAACTCCTGCAATGGAAGAACCCTGCATAGCCATGGCAACACCGACTCCGCGGACCTTGCCATTTCCCATATCCCTGCATGGATATTTGGAATCCCAGTCCATCATCTCTTTGGCGCGCGCCATACAGCGGTCCATGGAACAGCTCTGTGCATAAGGAACATCCGGATATCCCGGAAGAGGGCCGCCCTCTATAGGCATATTCATTTCTTTTACCTTAACGGGATCCATTCCCATCTTATGTGCCAGCTCATTTACTGCAGATTCCACTGCAAAAATACCCTGGGTTGCACCATAACCACGATAGGCACCTGCCGCCTGCACATTTGTATAGACAACATCAAAAGCAAATCTGTGGGCTTCTGTATGTCTGTAAAGAGCGATTGATTTATGGCCGCTGAGTCCTACTGTTGTAGAACTGTGTTCTCCGTACGCTCCTGTGTTGGACAATGTATAAAGATCAATTGCCTTGATGATACCATTCTCATCTGCACCTGCACGTACTGTGATCTCCATCTCATGGCGCGGTGAAGAGCAGATCATGGACTCGTATCTGGAGAAGATCATCTTGGACGGGCGGCCTGTTTTCCAGGTCACGATCGCCGGATAGATCTCACTGACAGAGGTCTGCTTTGCACCAAAACCGCCACCGATCCTTGGCTTGATCACACGTACTTTGGAAGCAGGAATGTCCAGTGCCCTTCCAACGATCCTTCGCACATGGAATGGAATCTGTGTTGAGGACAGAACGATCAGTCTGCCGAAATGATCCATATAGCAGGCTGTGCGGAAAGTCTCCATCATAGTCTGCTGGTTTGCTCTTGTATGATAAGTGCGCTCGACAGTATATTTACATTTTGCCAGAACCTCATCTACATTTCCATGTTCTTCCACTGCGGATGCACATAAATTTCTTTTGTTATCTCCGCCAAGAGGGATTTTCAGCTTCCAGTCATCCTCCGGATGAACCAGGATCGGATTATCTTTTGCCTTGTGGATATCCAGAACCGGTGCCTCCACGCGGTAATCTACGCGGATTCTCTTCAATGCTTTATCTACCGCCTCTTCTGTCTCACCCGCAACAATGGCAACTGCATCTCCCACAAAACGTACATGACGGTCAAGGATCAGTCTGTCATCCGGACTCATCTCCGGTGCAGTCTGGCCGGCAAGGGTAAAACGTTTCTGAGGCACATCTTTATAGGTAAGGATACATGCAATTCCGGCTACCTTCTCGGCAGTACCTGTTTTAATATCTTCCACCCAGGCGTTAGCGTGGGGACTTCTCAGTATCTTCACGATCAGGCAGTCCCTTGGTGCCAGATCATCTGTATAGACAGGCTTTCCGGTTACCAGTGACATTGCATCTGTTTTACGTACAGGTTGATTTACATATTTCATCTTTATGCTTCCTCCTGTGCTTTCTTATATTTCAGGAACTTCAGGATACTCCTTGTCTGGGAAACAAAACCGGAACATCTGCACAGATTTCCCGCAAGATATTCTTTGATCTGCTCCTCTGTGGGATCTTTGATCTCGTTGAGCATCGCAAATACATTCATGATAAATCCCGGATTGCAGAAACCGCACTGTTCCGCACCTTCATTCGCCAGAAAGCTTCCAAACTCCTGCGCCTCTCTCTGCATTCCTTCCAGTGTGACGATTTTCTTTCCCTCAATGCGGGCTGCAAGTGTACTGCAGGAGAGCACCGGACGACCGTCCATAAGAACTGTGCAAAGACCACAGTTCGCAGTTTCACAGCCTCTTTTCACGCTGAAACAGCCCTGTTCTCTTAAGAAATCGATCAGCAGTGTATCCGGGGAGATCTCTGCGTGACGGTTCACTCCGTTAAGCCAGAAATTAATATTCATTTTTCATCCCTCCTACTGCTTCCCAGGCTCTTCTTGTCAGTACTTTTACAAGAAGGGTTCTGTATTCCTTTGATCCTCGCATATTACCTGCAGTAGGAACGTTCTCTGCCGCATATTCTGCAAAGGCTTCGATTGCCTCTTCCTTCTGCTTCTTTGTCATGTTCCGGAAATTCTTCAGGATCTGTTTCTTATCTTCCACGATCATGGCACGCGCAGGTCTGGCACCGATCACAGTCCTTGCCTCATTTCCGATCACAGAAGCTGCACAGGTCAGTACCGGGAAATCCGTTTTTATGTTTCTCTGACTTAAGTAACAGGTAAGAAGTGGCTCTTTTCGCACGATGATATTTACAAGGATGTCATTGTCCTTCTTCATATTTACAAATTCAGTCAGTGGAATACGGCCTGCATCATATAATTCTACCCATGTATCCATTCCCAGGAACATGGTCAGAACATCCGAGAAGCCATATCTTCCATAAATGCTTCCTCCCACAGTGGCACAGTTTCTGAACTGTACGCCTACAATGTGGCAAAGGCTTTCTTTCATAGCTCCATGTGTGTAGGTATTCAGAGCTTCATTTGTCTCCAGGTCATGAAGCGGAGTCATACATCCGATGACAAATTCGTCATCATTCTCCGAAATCGCATCCAGTCCCAGACCGGAAAGATCAATCGCTGTGGATATCGCTCTGTTGCCCATTTCATCCAGACCATTCCCCCAAGAATACAGGCTGTTTTCTTCTGGTTCAGTTCATAAGCTTCCGCCAGACTGTTTACCTTTACATAGCTTTTGATTTTCAGCATTATGTATCGTATCCCTTTCTTACATACTTTTCATATCTCTTGTAATATTTGACTCGGATCTGTCGTCAGACAGCCAATATAGTATAATATCATAACTTAAAGAAAAAATCTATAAATATCCTTTATTTCATAAATAAATTTTTTACTTTACCGGCGTCTTCTGACTCTGCAGTAATCCTAGTACAGCGGACAATATCATCCGCTTTGCTGCTTGCTGTAAATATTACTCTAATTCTAGCATATGACAGCCAAAAGTGTCTATTGATAAAACTATCCAAAAAACACTCTTCAAAATATTATCGGATTAAATACATCATTCGTTTCATTGCGAATCGTTTTTGTGCACTGTATCCAAACATTTTCGCAATATATTTAGTTTTTTATATATTTTACTGGATTTTTTCGAGTATCAATGTTATAATGTTCACAAACAAAAGACTTATCACTGTTAATTACAGATAACAGGTGCAATTTTCGAATATTCGCCTGAATCTATACCGGTCAATAACAGAGATGTCATAAAGGAGGGTTTGATTATGAGTAAACGCGTGATTACAATAAACAGGATGCTCGGCAGTAATGGCCGCCTGATCGGTAAAGCTCTGGCAGAAGAGCTTGGATTTGCTTTTTATGACAAAGAGCTGATCGATATTGCAGCTCAGAAAGAAAATATTCCTTTTGATCTGCTTGCCAAGGTTGATGAGAAACGTGGCAGCCAGTGGCGTTTTCCCATTGACCATGAACTTCAGATGGACAGCGATTTTCACTTTGTTCCCATGAATGATGTGCTCTTCGACCTTCAGCGAAAGATTATTCTGGATGCTGCTGAAAAAGAAGATTGTGTGATTGTTGGCCGATGCGCCAATTACATCCTCGATAATAAATGCCTGAGCGTATTTATCCATGCACCATTTGAGTATCGTGTACAGACTGTCATCGAGCGCACGGGACGGGAAGAAAAGAGTGCACAGAAGCTGGTTAAGAAAGTGGATAAAGAACGACGTACTTATTATGAGTACTTTACAGATAAGAAATGGAAAGACATTTCTCAGTATCATCTGGCATTTGACAGCAGTAAATTTGAGCAGGATAAAATTATACAGATGATAAAGATGGCGTTGTAAAACCAAACAGGGTCCCAGGTTCAAAAGTCTTATCATGCAGGCACGAACGACTTTTTGAACCTAGTACATCGTTTCGTAAATAACTATACCAATCGCGTAGGATGCGGATTCGAGTGTGCTGGTATAAAAACGCAGGCGTAGCGGGCTACGCTGAGGCTTTTAGACCTGTGCAATCGGATTCGCAGACAAGTGAGTG
>ENA-OQDE01000290-OQDE01000290.1-human-gut-metagenome-genome-assembly--contig:-NODE-290-length-31892-cov-2.412183_pt1 | contig 31892 bp, 42 predicted proteins | sample MGYA00242768_ERZ504595 | MGnify/ENA primary metagenome ERZ504595 (study PRJEB26092, sample SAMD00036307) | human gut metagenome | host: Homo sapiens | study: EMG produced TPA metagenomics assembly of... | reverse complement strand
ATGTTGCAGAACTTATCGCCGCCGGCGAGGTTGTTGAAAGACCGGCGTCGGTTATAAAGGAGCTTGTAGAAAATTCAATTGACGCAGGCGCAAAAAATATCACCGTTGAGATAAAAAACGGCGGTACAACATTCATGCGTGTTGCCGATGACGGTTGCGGTATTTACCGTGACGATATCAAAGTTGCGTTTTTAAGACATGCAACCAGTAAGGTTAAGGTTGAATCTGACCTTGACAGTATTTCTACACTCGGATTCAGAGGAGAGGCTCTTGCGTCAATTTGTGCAGTGTCACGACTTCAACTTATTACGAGGAATGTAAACGAGGAAATCGGAACTTCATATGAAATTGACGGCGGTGAAGAACAGAGCTTTGATGATGCAGGTTGTCCTGTCGGCACAACATTTGTTATCAGAGATTTGTTCTACAACATTCCTGCTCGTGCAAAATTTTTGAAAAAGGATGTTTCGGAGGGTAACGCAGTTTCAAATATAATCGACAAAACTGCTTTGTCACATCCCGAAATTGCATTTACATACATTAAGGACGGAAAGCAGGTTCTTCGTACATTCGGCGACGGAAAACTTATTTCTGCAATATATTCGGTTTTTGGAAAAGATTTTGCGAAAGGACTTATTCCGGTTGATTATCAGCTTGATGCAATAAAGGTTTACGGCTATATTTCAAAGCCCGAACATTCAAGACCAAATCGTAATATGCAGAATTTTTTTATCAACGGAAGGTACATCAAAACCAGAACGGCTATGGTTGCACTTGAAGAGGCTTTTAAGGGCTCAATTATGGTCGGAAAATTTCCGTCGTGTGTCCTTAATATTGAATTGCCGTGTGAAATTATTGATGTAAATGTTCATCCTTCAAAGCTTGAGGTCAGATTTATAAATGAAAGACCTGTTTTTGATGCGATTTATCATGCGGTAAAATCTTCACTTATGAAGTATGACAGCCGTAAAAAAGCGTCATTTAAAAAGGAACGGCTTTTAATGAGGTGCAAAATAAATTTAATCCGTTTAACAATGCACCTGCCATTCTGAACAAGCCTGTTGTGCAAAGTTCTAAAAATGATTTTGTACAAAAACAGTATGCCAAACCGATATCTGACAATCCCAAAACAGAGGTTACAAAACCTGTTGCTACACCCGGAAAATCCGATGATTTTAATCCGTTTTCCGATGTCGCATTTAATGATAATAAGAAGATTGGCGAGGCAGCTATTCGTTCTGTTACAAAGTCCATTGATGATATAAAAGTTGCGGATATATCCAATCCGTTTGATATTTTCAGCAAACAGGCGATAAATAAGGCAAAAGAGGAAGAAAAGTTAAAATCAACTTTCAAGCCTGAAATTGTTCAGCCAACTTCGCTTGTTGAAGATGAAAAACTGATACAGAAAGTATTACCGATAAAAGTCCGATTGTAAGCCCTAAAGAGGTTAATGTAATTGTTTCGGAAGAATCTATTGAGAAATCAAAAGAGCCTGTTCTTGTAAACGATAATCAGACGAGCATCAAATATATCGGAGAGGCTTTCGATACATATATCATTGCAGAAAAAAACAATAAAGATATCCTTTTGATAGACAAACATGCCGCTCATGAGAGAATTATTTATGAAAAACTCAAAGCCGAAAAGGCTGCTGACTACAGGCAGATTTTACTTGCTCCTGTTACAGTCACTCTCGGAAAAACCGAGTATGATGCGGCAATTAATAATCTTGATATGTTTTCCGATTGTGGCTTTGAAGTTGAAGATTTCGGTAACAGTACGGTTATTGTAAGAAGTTCTCCGCAGTATATTCCGGCTGTTGAAATTGAAGATTGCATTACCGAGATGTCGGGCTACATTTCTCAGGGGAAAACCGATATTTTTACGGAAAAAATGGATTGGTTTTACAGCAATGTTGCTTGCCGTTCAGCTATAAAGGCAGGCAATAAAAGTACGCCTGAGGAGCTTATAGGGATTGTAAAACACCTTGAAGAACATCCTGAAATCAAGTATTGCCCTCACGGCAGACCGATTTGCATTGTTCTTACAAAGGGTGAAATTGAAAAACAATTTGGCAGGGTGTGATTTTTTGGGAAAATCTATTAATACGGTTTCAATTGTCGGTCCTACCGCATCAGGCAAAACAAAACTTTCGGTTGAACTTGCAAAGCATTTTAACGGTGAAATCGTATCTGCCGATTCCATGCAGATATACAAGGGAATGCAGATTGCAACAGCCAAACCTACCAAAGAAGAGATGGACGGAATTCCTCATCATATGATGGACTTTCTTCAGCCTGATAAAACCTATTCGGTTGCGTCTTATGTAACTGATGCTTCAAAATGTATAGCAGATATTTATTCAAGAGGCAAATTACCGTTTATTGTCGGCGGAACAGGTCTTTATGTTGATTCACTTCTGAACAATGTTTCTTTCAGTGATGATAAACGGGATGAAGATTATTGCTTAGAACTTCGCAAGATTGCCGAAGAACATGGAACAGACAGGTTGCTTGAAATGCTTGAAAAATTCGATCCGGAATCGGCTGAAAGACTTCGTGAAAGCAGAAATCTTAAAAGAATAATCCGTGCCATTGAATTTTACAAAACAACAGGAAAAACTATTACGCAACAGATTGAAGAATCACATAAAATTCCGTCTCCGTATATAACTGTAAAAATCGGTCTTAATTGCCGTGACAGACAGGCGCTTTATGACAGAATAAACAAGCGTGTAGATATTATGCTTGAAGAAGGTCTGCTTGAGGAGGCTGAACGGGTTATTAATTCCGACCTGAGCTATACATCAATAAAGGCGATAGGATACAAGGAATTGATTCCTTATTTTAAAGAAAATAAAAACCTGAATGATTGTGTTGAAAAATTGAAAATGGAAACCCGCAGATATGCGAAAAGACAAATTACTTGGTTTAAGCGGGATTCGGAGATTAATTGGATTTATATTGATGAATATAATTCATTTGAAGAAATATACAGTTATGCAAAGGCTGTAATCGAAAGAGGCTTACTTTATGGATAAATTGCTTTTCAGACGAATTTTGATGATTGCGTTATCAGTTCTTGCAGTTGTTTATGCCGCCTATCTTCTGATAAGTACAAATTTTAAAATGTATCCGACTGAAAATGCTGTTCAAACAACAGTCACGGATAAAATTTATTCAAACGGATTTATTATCCGTGATGAAATATGATTCAGAATAATACTTCGGGTGTGCTTTCATATACAGTGCATGACGGTGACGAGGTAAAAGCCGGTGGTGAAATTGCAAAATCATATGCAAATGATGATGACGCAGCTTCACAGTCAAAAATCAGTGCATTACAGGAACAGCTTTCCGATTTGCAGACACTTCAAAAAACAAGCACGGCCGGCAACATAGGTATTGATACTATCAACAACAATATAAATAATAATATCATTTCACAAATTCGCAGTATCAATGACGGCGATTTGGCAAATATTGATAATGTCACAAATAATCTGCTTTATTCAATAAACCAAAGACAGATTTACACAGGCAAAGCCACTAACTTTAATGACAGAATTTCAGAACTCCAGGCTGAAATAGCCACTCTTGAAGGCAAAACAGGAAAATCAACAGGTAATATTACGACTGAAAATCAGGTTGTTTTCTCTCACATTGTGACGGATATGAAAATGCGCTTGATTACAATAATCTTGATCGTCTGACTCTTTCTGACCTTGATAATGTAAAGCAGACAAAAGTGTCCGACAATATTGCAGGCAAGGTTGTAACCGGATTGAATGGTATGTTGCCTGTAAGGTTACGGCTGATGAGGCAACAAGACTTTCTTTGTGGGACGGTTCCGCTACGGTACTGTTCTCTGACGCATCGTCTGAAAGCATTCCCGCCACTATCAAGAGAATTTATCAGGAATCAAAAGACAGCGACGCCTTCTTATTCTTGAGTGTGACTATATGAATTCCGACCTTGCTCAGGCAAGACATGAACCGATTGAAATAGGTCTTGGTTCATACACTGGCTTGAGAATCAGCAAAAAGGCTATTCATGATGACTATGTAACAAAGACAACCTATGATGACAATGACAATAAACATACCGAACAGGTTAAGGTTCAGGGTGTATATGTGCTTCACGGAAGTGAAGTGCGATTCAAACAGATATCTATTCTGTATGCCGACGATGATTATGTTATTTGCGATCCGGAGCCGGACAGCAAAGACCTTGTTGACGGCACAACAGTTGAGTTATATGATCAGGTAATTCTTGAAGGAGATGATTTGTATGACGGAAAAGTTGTTAACTGACGTTGAATACAATTACAAATTTATTGATGAGCGAATAGCCGAGGCTGCCGAAAAGTCCGGAAGAAAGCGTGAGGATATTACATTTCTTGCCGCAACAAAAATGGTTGAACCTGAGGTTATTAACCACGCAATTTCACTTGGGCTTGACCACATAGGCGAAAACAAGGTTCAGGAACTTTTGTCAAAGTATGATAAGTATAACCTTGACAACTGTTCTCTTCAGTTTATCGGTCACTTGCAGACAAACAAGGTAAGACAGATTATCGATAAGGTTGATCTTATCCAGTCTGTCGATTCAATAAAGCTTGCGTCGGAAATTTCTAAACAGGCTTTAAAAATCAATAAAAACTGTGATGTTCTTGTTGAGGTAAATATCGGCAGAGAAGAAAACAAGTCAGGCGTTATGCCTGAACAGCTTGAAGAATTACTTTGTCAGATTGCCGAATTGGACGGTATTTCAGTTAAAGGTCTTATGGCAATACCTCCGATTTGTGAATCTTCACAGAAAATTTCTGAATTTTTCAATAAAATGCATAATATATTTATTGACATCTCGCAAAAAAAATTAGATAATATAGATATGAATATTCTTTCAATGGGTATGTCTGCCGATTATTACGAAGCTGTACTTGCAGGTGCAAATATGGTCAGAGTTGGTTCGGCATTATTCGGTGCAAGGAATTATACATAATTTTAGGAGGATTATATAATGGCTGGTTTTGTAGATAAGTTTAAACGCATGTGGGACGCCCCCGATGATGAGTATGAGTACGATGAATATGGTTATGCTGACGAAGGTGCAGAAGAAGACTATAAAGAAGAACCTGTAAGAAACACTAAAAAGAAAGAGATCTCGGCGGCGGAAACAAGGTCGTAAACATTAATGCTACCACCAATCTTCAGGTTGGTTTATTCAAGCCTGAGCGTTTCGGCGAAGAAACCCGCACAATTGCCGATGAGCTTATGAAGGCTCACACAGTAGTTCTTAATCTTGAAGATACAAATAAAGATATGGCAAGAAGAATCCTTGATTTTCTCAGCGGTGTTGCGTATGCAAACCGTGGTAAAATCAAGCGTGTCGCTACAAATACATATATCATTATTCCGAGCAATGTTGACCTGACAGGCGACGATTTACTTGATGAGCTTGAGAACAACGGTGTTTACTTCGGATGATGACAAACAGCTGATTGCTCGGCTTAATAACGGTATTGACCTTTGTCTGACAAGACAGAAACCGTATTTTATGCCTTTTATGAGTGAAAGGAAACAAGCTCTTCTTGTTTCCGAACTTAAAAAAGCATATTTCGACAACTACTTTTTCTTTGGCGGGTATGATGATTCTGAGAGAAAAATGCTTGGCTTGTTTTTTGACGAACCGAGTACGAGTATGTTCCCGATATGCGGCATTGAATTTTCATTTAGAAAACGCGACCGACTCACTCATCGTGATTTTCTCGGTTCTTTGATGTCGCTCGGAATAGAGCGTGAAACTGTCGGGGATATTCTTGTTGAGGACGGACGGGCTGTTGTATTTGTAAAAACGGAATTGTCCGATTATGTCAAGTCGCAGATTTCAAAAGTCGGCAGAGTCGGCGTCAAGGTTGATGAAGCTGATTTGTCAAAGCTTCCGCAGGGAAGAGGAGTGGAAGAAAAAACATTTATAGTTTCTTCTTTACGACTTGATAATATTGTTGCCGCTGTATGTAAACTGTCACGAGAAAAAACAAAAACTGTCATTATGTCAGACAGCGTATGTGTTAATTTTGAAGAAACTAAAAATGTCAGTTTTAACCTAAAGGAAAATGATGTTTTACAATTCGCGGAAAAGGCAAATTCGTTTTAAAAGGTATACTTGGAACTACAGGAAAAGGTCGAATGAGAATTTCGGTTATACATTATAAATAAGGAGTGCAGATAAATGCTTACAATTGATGAAATTAAAAATATAAGCTTCAGAAAAGCCACTCTTAACGGTGGTTACAGAGCTGAAGATGTTGACTCATTTATTGATGAAGTCATTGTTTCTTTTGAACAATTGAAGAAAGAAAAAACTAACCTTGTTCATAAGATTGATGTTCTTGCAACAAGAGTTGAACAGTACAGAGCAGATGAAGAAACAGTAAGAAACGCTTTGCTTGCTTCACAGAAGGTTGCTGATGCCTGCATAAGAGAAGCAAAGGAAAAGGCTGCAAAGATTGTTCGTGATGCCGAAACAAAGGCTCAGACTCTCCTTGTTGACGCAAACAATATGACTGCTGCGAGAAAGAGCATTATTTACAGCTTCAGTCAGATGCGGCTAATCTCAGAAATGAACTTATTTCACTTTACAGTAAGCATATTAAGTCAATTGATGATCTTCCTTCAACCTCCGATGTTGAGGCTTCAAAAGCTGAACTTGACGAAAAGTATCCTACAGAGGATGTGACAGCTCCTGCACAGCCTCAGGTTGAAGACGATGTGAAGATTGCAGTACCTTCGGAAATGAAAGCTGAGCCGATTGCTGAAACTGAAGAAGTATCTGCTCATCCTAAAAGACAGAGCAAGTTCAGTCATCTCAAGTTCGGTGATAACTATGATGTAACTGCCGACTGATTTTTATTTAGATTTTAGATATTGGAGAGAATATAAAATGTCCCAGGATTATAATTCAACACTTAATCTTCCAAAGACAGACTTCCCTATGAGAGCAGGTCTACCGAAAAGCGAGCCTGTTACACTTCAAAATTGGGAAGATGAAAAGGTTTACGAAAATCTTATGAAAGTAAATGAGGGAAAGCCTCTGTTCATTCTTCATGACGGCCCTCCTTATGCTAACGGTGACATTCACCTTGGTCATGCACTTAATAAGATTCTTAAAGATTTTATCGTAAGATATAAGAATATGGCAGGCTTTAAAGCTCCGTATGTTCCGGGTTGGGATACACACGGACTTCCTACGGAACTTAAAGCAAGAAAGAAAGCCGGTATCGGTAATTCTGCTGAAATTTCTGTTGTTGAACTTCGTAAAATGTGCGAAGAGTTCGTAAAAGGCTACATTAACGATCAGCGTACGCAGTTTAAAAGACTTGGCGTAATCGGTGAATGGGATAAGCCGTACATCACTCTTAACCATGAGTTTGAGGCTGAACAGATCAGAGTGTTTGCAGAAATGGCTACAAAGGGCTATATCTACAAGGCTTAAAGCCTGTTTATTGGTGTCCGGAGTGTAAGACTGCTCTTGCAGAGGCTGAGATTGAGTATGCTGAAGATCCTTGCCATTCAATCTATGTAAAGTTTAATGTAACCGACGATAAGGGCGTTTTCTCAAATATGGGAATCGATCCTTCAAAGGTTAAGTTTGTAATTTGGACAACTACAACTTGGACACTCCCTGCGAATGTCGCAATTTGCGTAGGTCCGAGATTTGAATATTCTGTAATCAAACAGGTGATGAATACCTTGTTATGGCGTCAGAGCTTTATAAGTCTGCTCTTGATGAGGCAGGTATAACAGACTTGAAGTTGTAGCAACGGTAAAGGGCAGTGAGCTTGAGTATATAAAAACAGCACATCCGTTCCTTGACAGAGAGTCCCTTGTTATCGTTGGTGAGCATGTAACTCTCGAAAGCGGTACAGGTTGTGTACACACAGCTCCCGGACACGGTGTTGACGACTACAATGTATGTCAGAATTACCCTGAGATTCCGATTATCTGTCCTGTCGATTCTAACGGTGTTCTTACAGAAGAAGCAGGTCAGTTTGCAGGTCTTACAACTGATGAGGCTAATAAGAAGATTGCCGCCTATCTTGAAGAAAACGGCTCACTTTTTGCATTAAAGAAAATTGTCCATCAGTATCCGCATTGCTGGAGATGTAAAACTCCTATCCTTTTCAGAGCAACAGACCAGTGGTTCTGTTCGGTTGACGATTTCAAGGATGAGGCTGTTGACGCTATCAATACGGTTAAGTGGATTCCTGCATGGGGCAAGGACAGAATTACATCAATGGTAAGAGAAAGAAAAGATTGGTGTATTTCCCGTCAGAGAAAATGGGGTGTTCCGATTCCGATTTTCTTCTGTAAGGATTGCGGTGAGGCTCTTATTGATAAGGATGCTATGCTTGCTGTTGCTGACTTATTCGGTAAAGAAGGCTCAAACGTTGGTACAATCACACAGCCGCAGAGATTCTTCCTGCCGGTACAAAGTGTAAGAAGTGCGGTTGTACTGAATTTGATAAAGAAAAAGATATTATGGATGTTTGGTTCGATAGCGGTTCATCGCATGCCGCTGTTCTTGAACAGCGTGATAACCTTGAATCACCTGCTGACCTTTACCTTGAGGGTAACGACCAGTACAGAGGTTGGTTCCAGTCATCACTCCTTACATCCGTTGCTACAAGAGGCAGAGCACCCTACAAGGCTGTTCTTACTCACGGTATGATTCTTGACGATGAATCAAGAAAGATGAGTAAGTCACTTGGTAACGGCATCAGCCACAGGATGTTATTAAGCAGTACGGTGCTGATGTACTCAGACTTTGGGTTGCATCAACCGACTATCAGACTGACGTTCATATTTCCAAGGATATTCTCAAGCAGATTTCCGAATCATACAGAAAAATCAGAAATACCGCAAGATACATTCTCGGTAACATTTCTGACTTTAATCCCGATACAGATATGGTTGATTTTGACAAGGTGTTGCCGATTGATAAATGGGCACTTGCAAAGCTTAATGACCTTATCACAAAGGTTAGAACTTCATACGATAATTATGAGTTTCATATTGTATATCACAGCATTCATAACTTCTGTGTTGTTGATATGTCTAACTTCTATCTTGATGTTCTCAAGGACAGACTTATACAGAAAAGGCTGACAGCCTCTCAAGAAGAGCTGCTCAGACTGTAATCTATGTTATCCTTGACGCGATGACAAGAATGATTGCTCCGATCCTTGCGTATACATCAGACGAAATTTGGAAATACATGCCTCATTCCTCAAATGAGAATGCAGAACATGTTATCTTTAATGAGATTCCCGAAAACATCGCTATTGATGTTGACGATAAATTTATGGCTTTCTGGGACAGAATCCACGAACTTCGTGATAATGTTAAAAAGTCACTCGAATCCCTTATAAAGGATAAGACAATTAAGGGCTCGCTTGAAGCAAAGGTAACACTTTGTGCAGGCGGCGAAACACTTGAATTTCTTAAAAAGGCTGAGCCTGAGCTTTGTGCAGCATTCATAGTTTCCGAAGTTGAAATTGTTGATAACGGCGGTGAGCTTGAAATCAACCTGAAAAGCTGAGGGTGAAAAGTGCGAGCGTTGCTGGGCTATCAGCAAGACGGTGGGTCAGTGTGCAGAGCATCCTACAATCTGTTTCCGCTGTGTTCAAAATCTTAAATAATAACTGCTAATTACAATAAATCGGTGTGATAAAACACACCGATTTATGTTTATGGAGGATAAAATGCCTGTTATTGCTCTTATAATCGGTGTGCTTTTAGCTGCCGCTGATCAGATAATAAAATATTTTGTGCTTACCTATCTTCAGCCTGTCGGTTCGGTAACTGCCATTGACGGATTACTTGATTTTACTTATGTTGAGAATAGAGGCGTTGCTTTCGGAATGTTTTCGGATATGCGTTGGTTTTTCGTAGCGGTTACTGCTGTTCTTATTGCAATAATAATATATATTATGTTCAAGAAGAAACCGTCAGGAAAGATGTTCTATATTTCTGCGCACTTATAATCGGCGGCGGAATAGGTAATTTGATTGACAGGATTTTTTACGGTTTTGTAGTCGATTACATCAGTGTTTCATTCTTTCCCCCTGTTTGTAACTTTGCTGATTACTGCATTACAGTCGGAACACTACTTCTTATAGCTTATGTTCTGTTTTTCTCTAATGTTATGAAATCCGAAAAAAAGGTCAACAAAAGCAATGAATGAATTTAAACTGAATTGTGAAACAAGCGGTATAAGACTTGATAAATTTATTTCGGATGCAAATATTGATTTATCACGCTCTGCCGCTGTTAATCTTATTGAGAACGGAGCTGTGCTTGTAAACGACTCTGTTGTTTCAAAAAGTACAAGCTTTCGCAAGGTGATATTGTTGTTGTAAATGTTCCCGATCCGACGCCTTATGAGGCTAAAGCGGAAAATATTCCTCTTGATATAGTTTATGAAGATGAATGCTTGCTTGTTGTGAATAAGCCAAAGGGAATGGTGGTGCATCCTGCCGCAGGAAATTATGACGGTACTCTTGTAAATGCTTTGCTTTATCATTGCGGTGACAGCCTTTCGGGAATTAACGGCGTACTTCGTCCCGGCATTGTTCACCGCATCGACAAGGATACAAGCGGTCTTTTGATTGTTGCAAAAAATGATTTTGCTCACCGTTCTCTTGCAGAACAAATTAAGGAGCATTCTTTTACAAGGGAGTATGAGTCAATTGTATTTGGTAATCTGAAAAATGATGAAGGAACAGTTGACGCTCCAATCGGAAGAAATCCTAAAGACAGAAAGAAAATGTGTGTTATCGAAAAGAACAGCAAAAATGCGGTTACTCATTATTCGGTAATAACAAGGTATAAAGGTTACACACATATAAAATGCAAGCTTGAAACAGGTCGTACTCATCAAATCAGAGTGCATATGGCTTATATAGGTCATCCTGTGTCGGGTGATAAGGTGTATGGCGTAAAGAATGAAAAGTTGATTTTGAAGGACAATGCCTTCATGCAAGAAAAATCGGTTTTATTCATCCAAAACCAGTGAATATATTGAATTCACTTCCGAATTGCCTGATTATTTCAAAAAATATCTTAAAAAGCTTGAGAATATATCATCGCATTAATCGGAGCTTGACGGGATATATTCCGATTTTTTAAACTAAATTGAAAAAACACTTGCATTATTATTCCGTATGTGGTATTATATTAAAGCATTTGAAACCGTCGTAACTCTCGACGAGGTTCAAATAACGGTTTAACCGTCATTTTGATGTGACAGTCCGCTGCTCGTTTGAGTAAGAATGTCGGAAAAATAAGGAGGATAAAAAATGGACGCATTAAAGACTATTGCTGCAGCAAGCGTGAAGGAAACAACACCTGAGTTCAGCGTAGGTGATACTGTAAAGGTATCAGTAAACATTCGTGAAGGCGAAAGAGAAAGAATCCAGATGTTTGAGGGTACTGTTATTGCTAAAAGAGGCAGTGGCGTAGCTGAAACATTTACTGTAAGAAGAGTAGCTTACGGCGTTGGTGTTGAAAGAGTATTCCCTCTCCATTCACCCAATGTTAAAGATGTACAGGTTGTTCGTTACGGTAAGGTTCGCAGAAGCAAGCTCTACTATCTCCGTGACAGAGTTGGTAAGGCTGCTAAGGTTAAAGAGCAGATTCGTAAGTAATTCACGAAATCAAAAGGGACTTTTAAAAGTCCCTTTTTTTACTATTTTTCTTTATAGCAGGTGACAAAGTTGAAGAAAAGCAAAAATAATGTCAATGAGGCTAATATGGCTGTGCTTCAGCCTGAGGGTGTGAACGATTCTTCAGATATCAATCCTGAAATGTATGTGGATAAGAAACCGTCAATTTCCGAAAAACAATTTCTTGTTGCAAAAGAGGAAGGCGCAATGTCCGGTTTTTATGACTGGGTAAGATGTATCCTGTTTGCAATTTCGGTTGTTGTGGTTTGCCTTATCTTTTTGTTCCGCCTTGTTGATGTTGAAGCAGATCAATGAATAACACGCTTGCCACTAACGACAAGGTTATCGTAACAAATCTATTCTACACTCCCCAAATAACGATATCGTTGTTATTTCTCACGTGCAGAGTATAACAGTCCGATTATTAAGCGTGTTATCGCTGTTGCGGGACAGACTGTTAAGGTCGATTATGACAACGACCAAATCATAGTTGACGGTGTTGTTCTTGATGAACCGTACATAGAGGGTTCAACCTACGGCAACAATATAGGCGACAATGAAATTCCGGAGGTTATTCCTGAGGGCAAAATTTTTTGTTATGGGTGATAACAGAAAGGATTCAATGGACAGCCGCAGTACAAAAATCGGTCTTATAGATGTTGATGATGTAATCGGTAAGGCACAGTTTGTAGTTTATCCGTTTGACCACTTCGGCTATCTGTACTGATGCTAAAGATTGTAAAAATTTAATGTTAATTTAAATTTTGATATTGTGAAAAGCTTATTTCTCTTTTATAATAGAAATAAGCTTTATTTTTACGGAGGGTTATATGCCTCAAAACATAAAATAATAAAATCAGAATTAAAATTAACGATAAAAAATCACGAATTATATGTTTGATTTTACACGGACAATAATTTTTGTGTTTGCAATTATATCCGTAGCTTTTACTTTTATCATCAGAGATGCCAATGTTGTAGGAAATTCGATGCTTGACACGCTCCACAGTGATGATAATTTTCATTACAAATTTTATGTATGAGCCAAAATGCGGCGATATTGTAGCTATCAACGCTGAAAATCAGATTGAAAAGAGAATTATAAAACGGGTTATAGCCGTTGAAGGACAGACGCTTGTTGTGGATTACGGTAAAAATGCAGTTTATGTTGACGGTATAAAAATTGATGAACCGTATGTTTCTTCTTTAACACGAGAACCGTCAAATCCATTGCAAATTCCGTATGTTATCCCTGAAGGTTATATCTTTGTAATGGGTGATAACAGAATTATTTCTCTTGACAGCCGTGATAAGAGTATAGGCCTTGTGTCTGTCGATGATGTAATCGGAAAAGCACAATTTATATTTTTCCCGCTTGACAGATTCAATTATTTATATTAACAGAAAATTTTTAAAGGATGTACATATATGAGCGAAATGCAGACTATTCAATGGTTCCCCGGTCATATGACCAAAACAAAAAGACAGATTCAGTCAAGTCTTAAACTTGTTGATGCTGTCGCAGAAATTATTGATGCAAGAATTCCTGTCAGCAGTCGTAACCCCGACCTTGCAAAACTTGTTCAGAACAAGCCGAGAGTTATTCTTCTCAATAAATGCGATATGGCTAATCAAACTGCTACGAAAATGTGGATTGACTATTTTAAAAAGCAGAGTCTTGTTGCTATCCCGGTTGACTGTAAAAGCGGCAGAGGTCTTGACAAATTTGCACCTGCCGTAAATACGGTTATGAGCCATAAGATTGCAAGATTAAAAGAAAAAGGAATGGTAAATCCCACAATCAGAATTATGATTGTCGGTATTCCGAATGTAGGCAAATCTTCTTTTATCAATAAAATGGTAAAGAAGAACCGTGCAAAGGTTGAGGACAGGCCGGGCGTTACAAGAGGTAATCAATGGTATACAATTGCAAAGAACCTTGAAATGCTTGACACTCCGGGTGTGCTTTGGCCAAGTTTGACGATAAGACAGTCGGAGAGCATCTTGCGTTCACAGGTGCGGTTAAAGACCAAATTCTTGACATCGAACTTTTGGCGGTAAGACTTCTTGATTTCATCAAGGAACTCAAGCCTGCTGATTTTATAACAAGATTCAAATTAGAAAACGAAGATATCGAAAATATTGATTCATACGAGCTTTTGAAAATGATTGGCAAAAAGAGAGGTATGCTTGTTTCAGGCGGTGAGATAGATACCGAGAGAGCCGCAATTATGTTGCTTGATGAATTCAGAAGTGCAAAGCTTGGCAGAATTACAGTTGAAATGCCGCAGGGAGATAACAATGGATTGGCTTGAATATGAAAATAAAAATATTGCAAGAGGTTTTCTGAATATCTGCGGTGTTGATGAAGCCGGCAGAGGACCGCTTGCAGGACCTGTGTGTGCCGCCGCAGTTATACTTCCCGAAAATACCGTTATTGAAGGAGTCAATGATTCAAAAAAGCTTTCTGAAAAAAAGAGAGAGGTTTTGTTCGATGTAATAAAGGAACAGGCCTTGGCATACAGCATTGCATTTGCAAGCGTTGAAGAAATTGAGGAAATGAATATTCTTAATGCTACTATGCTTGCAATGGAACGGGCAGTTGAAGGACTTGAACCAAGGGCTGATTATGCTATGATTGACGGCAACAGAATGCCTCCGTTGTCAATTGAAGGCGAATGTATTGTAAAAGGCGATGCAAAGTCAATGTCAATTGCCTGTGCATCAATTCTTGCCAAGGTATCAAGAGATAGACTTCTTTATGAATACGACAAAGAATTTCCTCAGTACCTATTTGCAAAGCATAAGGGTTACGGCACAAAGGCTCATATTGAGGCGATTCTTAAATACGGACCGTGTAAGTATCACAGACCGAGCTTCTTGAAGAAAATATATAATAAGAAATGATTTTTACTACTAAACAAACAGGTGATAAGGGAGAGGCTTATGCCGCAAAATATCTGAAAAAGCATAAGTATAAAATTATTGCCAGAAATTATAAAAAGCCTTACGGCGAAATAGATATCATAGCCGAGAATAAGGAAGTAATTGCCTTTGTTGAGGTTAAAACAAGAAAAGAGAATTCTCTTACACAACCCGTTGATGCGGTTAACCGTAAAAAGCAGATGAAAATTTTAAAAACTGCCGATATGTATATGTATGAAAACAATATAGATAAAGAATGTCGATTTGATGTATGCGAAGTTTTTGTCAACAGTGATAATCTTAAGCTTGTCGGCATTAATTATATTGAAGATGCATTCTGACGGGAGGTTGCCATGAATTTTTTTGACTTGCATTGTGACACGCTCTATAAGGCAGTAACCGAAAAGTCCGAACTGGATAATCCCTCATACGAAGTGAAATTGAATAACGATTCCAAATCCCACAGGTTACAGTGCTATGCTATATGGTTGCCCGACACACTTGACGGTAATGAGGCAGAAAAATTGTTCTTTGAATCGGCTGATTACCTGAAATCCGAATGTAACCGACTTGGAATTGAATTGTTAGGTATCGGTGAATTCACAGATAATGCTTTTTCAAAATATCGAAACTCAGCGTTTTTTACAGTAGAAAACGGAAAAGCATTGAACGGCAAAATCGAGAATGTAAAGCGATTTGCGAAAATCGGCGTCAGAATAATGACTCTCACATGGAATGAGATGAACGAGATTGGTTCAGGTGTTTTATCGGAAGATAAATGCGGTTTAACGGACTTCGGAAAACTTGCAGTAGCCGAAATGGAAAAGTACGGTATTGTAATTGATATATCCCATGCAAGCGATGAACTGTTTTATGATGTTGTAAATCAGACGAATAAGCCGTTTATCGCAACTCATTCAGATTCACGGACAATTACTCAAAATCCGAGAAATCTTACAGATGAGCAGATTAAAATTATAATACAGAGAGGCGGACTTATAGGTCTAAATTTGCACAATGCTTTTCTTAATAATAATCCGGATAAAGCATGCATGAACGATGTTTTGAAGCATTGCGAATATATGCTGTCGCTCGGATGCGAAAATTCTCTTTGCTTCGGTACGGATTTTGACGGTTGCGATTTGCCGAGGGATATTGTCGGAAGCGATTCAATCGGCGAAATATATGAACTTTTCTTAGAAATAACTACAATGAAAGCGTTTTGAAAAAGATTTTTTACGAAAATGCGTATAATTTCTTTGAAAACTTTGACAATCAGCGAATAATGTAGTAAAATACTTGATGTTTAAAGCAATTTGAAAGGAAGATTTCAATGTTATACAACAGCACACAAAATGCCAAAGAAGTAGTTTCTGCGGCACAGGCCATTGCACAGGGTATTTCAAAGGACGGCGGTCTTTTTGTACCGCAGGAATTTCCTAAGTATGATGAAAATACCTTCAAGGCACTTTTGAAAACAGATTACAAAGGAAGAGCAAAGAAAGTATTTTCTGATTTTCTTTCTGATTTCACAGAAGAGGAAATCAGCGACTGCGTAGAAAAGGCTTATACAGCTCAGAAATTCGGCGGTGAAAATCCTGCTCCTATTTCATACTGTAATCTTGACGGAACAACCCTGAATATTCTTGAACTTTGGCATGGTCCTACATGTGCGTTTAAGGATATGGCACTTCAGATTCTCCCGCATCTTCTCACAAAGTCACTCAAGAAGAAATATGACGGCAAGACAGCTGTTATTCTCGTTGCTACATCAGGCGATACAGGCAAGGCTGCTCTTGAAGGCTTTAAAGATGTTGACCACACAAAGATTGTTGTTTTCTATCCTGTTGACGGTGTAAGTCCGATGCAGAAGCATCAGATGAATACTCAGGAAGGTGAAAATGTTCGTGTTTGTGCAATCAAGGGTAACTTTGATGACGCTCAGACAGGTGTTAAGAAGATATTCACTACACCTTCGGTTGCAGAAAAGCTCGCTGAGAATAATATGCTTTTCTCATCAGCAAACTCAATCAACTGGGGCAGACTTCTTCCGCAGATTGTTTACTATATTTCGGCTTACTGCGATCTTGTAAATGACGGTAAAATCGAGCTTGGCGACAAGATTAATGTTGTTGTTCCGACAGGTAACTTCGGTAACATCCTTGCATCATACTATGCAAGTCTCATGGGACTTCCAATCAACAAGTTCATTTGTGCGTCAAACTCTAATAATGTTCTTACAGATTTTATCAAAACAGGCGTTTATGATAAGAACAGAAACTTCTATACAACAATTTCACCTTCAATGGATATCCTTGTTTCAAGTAACCTTGAAAGACTTCTCTACAAGCTTTCAGGTGATAATGACGAAGTTACAAGAGGCTGGATGAATGCACTCAAATCAGAAGGCAAGTATGAAGTAAGTGATGATGTAAAGGCTGTTATCAACGAAAAGTTCTACGGCGGATTCTGTGATGATAAGAATACAGAGGCTACAATTCACGAGATGTTTGAGCAGGATAAGTACCTTTGTGATACTCACACAGCTGTTGCAATCAATGTGTACAAGCAGTATGTTGAGGAAACAGGCGACAAGACACCGTCTGTAATTGCGTCAACTGCAAGTCCGTATAAATTCTCTAAGGCTGTTCTTGAGGCTGTTGAGCCAAACGCAACACTTCCTGAAACAGAATTTGATATGGTTGATGAACTTCATAAGGTTTCCGGTGCCGAAGTACCTGCACCTCTTGCAAATCTTAAAAATAAAACTGCTCGATTCTCTGATGTTACAGAAGTTAATGATATGGAGAATTATGTTCTCGGAGCACTCGGTATAGATTAATGGCATTATTTGCTATAGCGGATTTACATCTTTCACTTGGTGAAGATAAGCCTATGGATGTTTTCGCAGGCTGGAACGATTATACTTCAAGACTTGAAAATAATTGGAGAAAGCTTGTTACCGATAATGACACGGTTGTTGTGTCGGGCGATATTTCCTGGGCAATGAAACTTGAAGAAACTCTTACGGATTTTACTTTCATAGAAAATCTTCCCGGTAAGAAAATTTTCAATAAAGGCAATCACGATTATTGGTGGAGCACCAAGACAAAAATGGATGTGTTTCTGAAAAATAATTCACTTGATTCGATATCTATCCTTTTCAATAATTCATATGTTGTTGATGATTATGCAATTTGCGGTACAAGAGGATGGTTTCTTGAGAATGAATCTCAAATGATATAAAAGTCCTGAACAGGGAAGTCGGCAGATTGAAATGTCAATACAATCAGCTATAAAAACAGGAAAGGAACCAATAGTGTTTTTACATTATCCCCCTGTTTACGGAACAACAAAATGTGACGAAATATTTAATGTGCTTTTGAAATATGACATCAAAAAATGTTATTACGGACACCTTCACGGAAAAAAGAATATGAGGTTTGCAATTGAAGGTGAATACGAAGGTATTGATTTTAAGCTGATTTCTTGTGACAGGTTGTCATTCATGCCAATTTTAGTCAGATAAATTCTGTATTTTCTATTGGCAAAATTATTTTGTTGTGATATAATAAGATGATTTCTTGATTTTGAATTTAAACTTTGGAGGAATATTAAAATGGCATTAAAGGAATGTACAAAAAAGAACAGGCTAATTCATATGAATTAGAGGTTAATGTTGACGGTGAAACTTTTGGTAACGCTGTTAACAGAGTTTATAAAAAGCAGGTTAAAAGCATCAATATCCCCGGTTTCAGAAAGGGCAAAGCTCCCCGTCATGTAATTGAGAAAATGTACGGTTCGGAAGTATTTTATGAAGATGCTATGCAGGATTGTTATCCGGACGCTCTTTATGAGGCCGCTAAAGAAGCAGGTATCAAGATAGTTTCGGTTGAAACTCTTGAGGCTATTGAGGCAAGCAAAGAAGGTTTCTCATTCAAGCTAATGTTGTTGTTGAGCCTGAAATGGAAATTAATAACTACCTCGGCATTGAAGTTACAAAGAAGTCAACAGAGGTTACAGACGAACTCGTTGACGAAGAAATTGAGAAGGTTCGTGACCGCAACTCAAGAATGGTAACTGTTGACGACAGAGCTGCTCAGAATGATGATGTAGCTGTTATTGACTTTGAGGGTTTTGTTGATGGTGAAGCGTTTGAAGGCGGTAAGGCTGAAAACTACAACCTTAAGCTTGGATCAGGCAACTTCATCCCCGGTTTTGAGGAGCAGATTGTAGGTCACAAGACAGGTGAAGAGTTTACAATCACAGTTAAGTTCCCGGATGATTATCAGGCTGAAGAGCTTAAAGGTAAGGAAGCTGAATTCAAGATCAACCTTCACGAAATTAAGGCTAAGGAACTTCCAGAAGTCGATGATGAGTTTGTAAAGGATGTTTCCGATAAGGAAACACTTGATGAGTACAAGGCTGAGCTTAAAGAAACTGTTGCTAAACGCCTTCAGGATGAGGCTGACAAGGATGTTGACAATCAGATTTCCGAAAAGCTTATGGAACTCCTTGAGGGTGAAATTCCTGAGGCAATGTATGATAATCAGGCTAACGAGATGGTAAGAGAATTTGATATGCGTCTCCGTTCACAGGGTCTTGATATGAAGACATATATGCAGTACATGGGTATGGATGCAAACGCACTCAAGGGTATGTATAAAGAAGAGGCTGAAAAGAGAGTTAAGTTAAGACTTGCTCTTGAAGCAGTTGCAAGAAAAGAAAATATTGAAGTTACAGAGGCTGACCTTGACGCTGAATACGGCAAGATGGCAGAGGCTTACAAGATGGATGTTGATAAGGTTAAGGAGGCTGTTCCTGCTGAATCACTCACAGAAGATGTTAAGGTTGAAAAGGCTCTTAATCTCGTAAAGGACAAAGCTGTTATTAAGTAATTTGAATATTTTTCTTATATCTGTTAATCACTATTTAAGAAAGGTTATGATTAAATGGCATTAGTACCATATGTTATCGAACAGTCAAGCAGGGGAGAACGCTCTTTTGATATCTATTCCCGCCTTCTTGAAGACAGAATTGTTATGCTTAACGAAGAGGTAAACAGTGCAAGTGCAAGCGTTGTAGTTGCTCAGTTGCTTTACCTTGAAAGTAAAGATCCGACAAAGGATATCAGTCTTTACATCAACAGCCCCGGCGGCAGCGTAACAGACGGCTTTGCTATTTTGATACAATGAATTACATCAAGTGTGATGTTTCCACAATCTGTATGGGTATGGCTGCAAGTATGGGTGCATTCCTTCTTCCGCAGGCGCTAAGGGTAAGCGTCTTGCACTTCCTAACAGTGACATTATGATTCACCAGCCTTCAGGCGGTGCTCAGGGTCAGGCTACTGACATGGAAATCACACAAGACACATTCTTGATATGAAAAAACGACTCAATCAGATTCTTGCTGACAACACAGGTCAGCCGATTGATGTTATTGCAAAGGATACCAATCGTGATAACTTCATGACTGCACAGCAGGCACTTGAGTATGGTTTGATTGATAAGGTTATCGAAAAAAGATAAAGGTGAGGTAAACTGATGGCTAACAAAATAACGAAGATATTTATTGCTCTTTCTGCGGAAAACCTCAGGAGATGGCAGGCAGACTTATTGCCGGCAACGGTGTCTATATTTGTGACCGGTGTGTTGAGCTCTGCATGAATATTCTTCGCGAATCAGGCGAGCTTGAACGTGAAAATGAAAATAAACTTTCAAAATCGGGAGAACCTCAGACCCCCGAACTGTCCGTTGATGAACTTTTAAAGCCAAAGGAAATCAAGACAATTCTTGATGAATATGTTATCGGACAGGATCATGCAAAAGTTACCCTGAGCGTTGCTGTTTACAATCACTATAAGCGTGCTTTTTCAAATGATGATAGCGTAGATTTCGCTAAGAGTAATGTGTTGCTTCTCGGCCCGACAGGTGTCGGTAAGACATTACTTGCTCAGACGCTTGCAAAGGCTCTTGATGTTCCTTTTGCAATTGCCGATGCAACTACGCTGACCGAAGCAGGTTATGTCGGTGAGGATGTAGAGAACATTCTCTTAAAACTTATTCAGGCAGCCGATTTTGATATTGAAAAGGCAGAGCACGGCATAATTTACATTGATGAAATTGATAAAATTGCGAGAAAATCCGAAAACCCCTCTATTACACGAGATGTAAGCGGTGAGGGAGTTCAGCAGGCTTTGCTTAAAATTGTTGAGGGAACTGTATCCAATGTTCCGCCACAGGGTGGCAGAAAACATCCGCAACAGGAATATTTACAGATTGATACTAAGAATATTCTTTTTATCTGCGGCGGTGCATTTGACGGTCTTGAAAAGATAGTTGAAAAGCGTAAGGGTTCTTCTGTTATAGGTTTTGAGTCACTTGTTCAGTCAAAGCAGGAGCTTGATTCAACCGATTGGATGAAAGAGGTCACAGCACATGATCTTGTAAAGTACGGAATTATTCCTGAGCTCATCGGTCGTTTGCCTGTTATTACTGCTTTGAGCGGTCTTGACACGGATGCACTTGTCAAGATTCTTACTGTTCCGAAAAATTCTATTGTTCAGCAGTATAAGAAACTTTTTGAACTTGACGGTGTTGAACTTCTTTTTGAAGAAGAGGCACTCAGAGCTATTGCACAACAGGCGCAGGATCAGCATACAGGTGCAAGAGGACTTCGAGGAATTATGGAAGATATTCTTACAGACCTTATGTTTGAGGCTCCGTCTGATCCTACTATTGATAAGATTATTATTACAGAGGATGTTATCAAAAACGGTGCTGCTCCGCAAATTACTCGCAAAAAGGAATTGTTACAGACAAATTCCGTAAAATTGACTCAAAAAGATGCAAAGAAGCGTCAGAAGCGCAGCACAGCGTCTTGATATTGTGAATTAAAGCTGTATTGCAATTACAATACAGCTTTTTGCTTTTATGAAAGGAATTTAAATGGATTTTGATATGCAAAAAATCTGACTCTCCCTGTTCTTCCGTTGCGAGGGTTGGTGGTTTTTCCAAAATCACTTATTCATTTTGATGTTGGACGAAAAAAGAGTATTACGGCTATAAATAAAGCTATGAAAGCCGATCAACTTGTTTTTCTTACTTCTCAGAAGGATGCCGCAATAAACGAACCGGATATATTTGATGTTTATGACACGGGTGTAATTGCCAAGGTTGTTCAGGTTTTGAAACAGCCTGAAAATACTACACGAATTGTAATTGAGGGTCAATGCAGGGCTACAATTATAAATCCTGTTTTTGACGAAAAGTGTCTTGTTGCAGAAGTTAAACCGTATGAGGAAGAAAGCGAGTATCTTACAGCAAGAGATTCCGCTCTTATGCGAACCGTAAAAAATGAATTTGACAAGTATCTTGAGATTTCTCCGAAGATGCCGTCAGATATTATTTTTAAGGTTGCCCTTTGCAAAAGACCGGGTGAGCTTGCTGACTTTATCACAGCTAATCTCATTCTTGACTACAGAGTTAAACAGTCGATTCTTGAAACTTTCCCAGAATCCGAAAGACTTGAATCTGTTCTTGATGTACTTGTAAATGAAAATTTTGTTCTTAAACTTGAGGACGAAATATCTCAAAAAGCTAAAATGAGAATTGATGAAAATCAGCGTGATTATTTTCTTCGTGAACAGAAAAGAGCAATCGAGGAAGAGCTCGGTGAAGATGATTCACCGATTGACGATGCTGAAAACTATGTCGATAAAATTGAGAAGCTTAATCTTGACGAAAAGTCTGCCGACATTCTTTATAAAGAATGTAAGAAACTCAGCAAAATGCCTTATGGCAGTCAGGAAGCGGCTGTGATTCGTACATATCTTGATACGGTTCTTGATTTGCCGTGGAATAAGTCATCTAAAGATAAAATCGTTATATCTAAAGTTCAGAAGGCTCTTGATAAGACTCACTATGGACTTGATAAAGTTAAAAAGAGAATCATTGAACAGCTTGCCGTTCGTGTGTTGAGTGAAAAGCAAAAGGGACAGATCATCTGTCTTGCAGGACCTCCCGGTGTCGGTAAAACCTCAATTGCTCAGTCGATTGCAAAGGCAATAGGCAGAAAAAGTGAAAGAATCGCTCTTGGCGGTGTTCGTGACGAGGCTGAAATCAGAGGCCACAGAAAGACCTATATCGGTTCAATGCCGGGTAGAATTATTAATGCATTGCAACATGCCGGCACTAATAATCCTGTACTTATTCTTGACGAAATAGACAAGCTTGCCGCTGATTATAAGGGCGATCCAACATCGGCATTGCTTGAGGTTCTTGATATCGAACAGAATAATAAGTTTGTTGATCACTACATTGAACTTCCGTTTGACTTGTCAAATGTGATGTTTATTACAACTGCAAATGACATTTCAGCTATTCCGGCACCGCTCCGTGACAGAATGGAAATTATAGAAATCAGCAGTTATACAAGAGAAGAGAAATTCCATATTGCAAAGAAGCACCTCATTCCTAAACAGCTTGATGAGTGCGGTTTTACTTCAAAGGAACTCAAATTCACTCAGAAAGCCATATACGCTCTCATAGACTTTTATACGAGGGAAGCCGGCGTAAGAATCTTGAAAGGCTTATTGCATCAGTAATGAGAAAATGTGCTGTTGAAAAGCTTACAGAGGGTACAGAAGTATTCAAGATTGACGAAAAAGAGGTAGAAAGATTTTTAGGCCATAAAAAGTTTATTCCTGATTCACTTGCTAAAATGGATGAAATCGGAATAGTAAACGGACTTGCATGGACCTCAGTGGGCGGAGAAATCTTACCTATTGAAGTTGCCGTTATGGAGGGTACAGGAAAGATTGAACTTACAGGTTCTCTTGGTGATGTTATGCAGGAGTCTGCTAAAACAGCAATCACCTGTATTAGAAGTCATGCGGCGGTTCTTGGAATTGATTCCGATTTTTACAAAAACAAGGATATTCATATTCATGCTCCCGAGGGTGCTGTTCCAAAGGATGGACCGTCTGCAGGTATTACAATGGCAACCGCAATTTACTCGGCGCTGACTTTAAAGCCTGCAAGACACGATATAGCCATGACAGGTGAAATTACCCTCAGAGGAAATGTTCTTCCTATAGGCGGTCTTAAAGAGAAAAGCATGGCTGCTTTTAAAAACGGAATTACAACAGTAATTATTCCAAAGGATAACGAACCTGATCTTGAAGATGTCGATAAGGCGGTTCTTGAAAAGGTTAAGTTTATTCCTGTTAGAAATTTTTCGGAGGTAGTTGCACTTGCGGTGAATAATACCGTGAGAATTACCGATAACCAATGGAACGGAATTGATATGACAGCAGTTCGTTCTGCAACGAAAACTGTAAGCGCAGTAAAACAGTGAAAGAGAGGGATTTTATGAATTTTAATGAAGTCGCTTTTGAATTTGCGGCAGGTCGTGTTGATCAGTTGCCGAAATCGGATATGCCTGAAATTGTATTTTCAGGTCATTCAAATGTAGGAAAATCCTCTCTTATCAATAAACTTGTTCAGAGAAAAGCCCTTGCAAGAGTAAGCGCTCAGCCGGGCAAAACGGCTACCATTAATTTTTATAAGCTCAAAGAGTTTCGTATGGTTGATTTGCCGGGCTACGGTTATGCAAAGGTTTCAAAAGCAGAAAAAGACAGATGGGCAAAGCTTGTGGAAGGCTATTTTGAACAGGACAGACAGCGTCCGCTCGTTATTCAGATTCTTGACTTGCGTCATCCTCCGACTGATGATGACTTGCATATGATAGATTTCCTTTACAGAGGCGGATTTAACTTTGCCGCAGTTCTTACAAAGAGTGATAAACTTAAAAAGACTGCATTTGAAAAGCAGATTGAGTATTATAAGGACATTTTCAGTACAATTGAACATGTTCCGCTGATACCGTTTTCTGCACAAACAGGCTTCGGAAATGATGAAATAAGGAAACTTATTGAAACTTCAATAGCAAATTTTAAAAATACGGAGGTATGAGTAAAATGTTCGTTAGCGAATGTCTTAATGTGAACAATAAGGGACATCTCACAATCGGCGGTTGCGATACACTCGAACTTGCCAAAGAATTTGGTACACCCTTATATGTCTTGACGAAACAACAATCAGAAATGTGTGCAAGGCTTATGTGAAGTCCTTTGAAAAGTATTACCACGGTAATGGTATGCCGTTGTATGCAAGTAAGGCTCTTTCTTGTAAGGAACTTTGCAGAATTGCAAAGGAAGAGGGACTCGGTCTTGATGTAGTATCAGGCGGTGAGATTTATACAGCCGTACAGGCAGGCTTTCCGATGGAAAAAGTTCACTTCCACGGAAACAATAAAACTGCTGATGAAATCAGATTTGCACTTGAATCTAATGTAGGAAAGTTCGTTGTTGATAACCTTTACGAACTTGAGCTTCTCAATGAAATTTGCGGTGAAGTGGGTAAGAAGGCTAATATTTCTTTTAGAATTAAGCCCGGTGTAGACGCTCATACTCATAACTTCATCAGAACAGGTCAGATTGATTCAAAATTCGGTTTTGCTCTTGAAACAGGCGAAGCTTTTGAGGCAGTTAAAAAGGCACAGATGTACGATAATGTAAATCTTACGGAACTTCATTGCCACATCGGTTCACAGATTTTTGATATTGATCCGTTTGTCACTGCAGCTGAAATTATGCTTGACTTTATGGGCAAGATTCACGATGAGCTTGGAATCGTTATTTCTGAGCTTAACCTCGGCGGCGGTTTTGGTATTATGTACACTAAGGATGATGAACCTGTTCCTTACGAAAACTATATGGAAAAGGTTTCTGAGGCTGTTAAGGCAAAGGCTAAAGAACACGGACTTCCTGTTCCGTATATCTTTATTGAGCCGGGTCGTTCCATTGTCGGCGAAGCAGGTATTACACTTTACAAAGTTGGCGGCAAAAAGGAAATTCCTAATGTAAGAACATATGTATCCGTTGACGGTGGTATGACTGATAATATTAGGTATGCACTTTATCAGTCTGCTTATACCGTAGTAAATGCAGGTAAGGCTGATAAAGAGCCTGATGAAATCGTAACGGTAGCAGGTAAGTGTTGCGAGAGCGGCGACCTCGTTCAGGAGCATACAAAGGTTGCTAAGGTTGAAGTAGGCGATACACTTGCTGTTCTTTCAACAGGTGCTTATAACTATTCTATGGCGTCAAATTACAACAGAATCCCTCGCCCTGCAATCGTAATGGTTAAAGACGGCAAGGTAGAGTTGTTGTTAAGCGTGAAAGCTACGAGGATATAGTAAAGAACGATATCTGATAATCGAATTATAATTATTTTGCAACACCGAACCGTTTAATTGTGTTCGGTGTTGTGTAGATTAGCGCATAGATTCGGAGTTGAGTATTGTGTTTAGGATAAGAAGTTTTTTTAAGGAACTTGAGCCGACACGACAGATGTCTGAGGCATTTAGAAATTGTATATTTCTTGCGTTATCAGGCGGATTTCAGGATGCATATACATATTTTACCCGTGACGGAGTATTTGCAAATGCACAGACGGGTAACGTTGTGCTTATGAGTACAAATTTTATGACAGGAAGTGGGAAGAGGGGCTTAAATATCTTTTCCTATTCTTGCATTTGCGTTAGGTGTCCTTGTAGCTGATTTGATACAGAAAAAATTCAAGTATTTCAAAAAGATACATTGGAGACAGGGAATACTCTTGTTTGAAATTATCATATTATTTGCGGTTGGATTCATGCCGAAGAGTATGGATACCGTTGCGGCGGTAATTGTATCGTTTTCCTGTGCAATGCAGGTTCAGACTTTCAGAAAAGTCAGAGGATATTCCTATGCCAGTACAATGTGTATAGGTAATTTGAGAAGCGGTACGGCTGCTCTGTCAGGTTTTATTCACGAAAGAAAGCCCGAACAGCTCAGACAGGCAATGTATTATTTTGGTGTTATATTTTTCTTTGCAGTCGGAGCAGGTCTGGGAGGAAATCTTTCGTTATCGTTTGGAACGCATATAATATGGGTTTCATGCGGATTGCTCCTTGTAAGTTTTCTGATGATGTTTAAAGAAAAAATTCAATAATCCGGCAATTTCATATAACAATAAAGCAGTCTCAATACTCGGATTTGGTATTGACGACTGCTTTATTTTACAAATTTTTCTATTCCGAGAATATAATCACTTGAAGTTTTATAAAGACAACAAAGTGTTATCAGATGTCTGATAGGCAGTTCTCGTTTTCCATTTTCGTATTTGCTGTACTGTTCCTGTCTTGTGTGAAGTATAAATGCAATTTGCCCTTGTGTGTATCCGTTTTTGACTCTTAATTCTTTTAATCTTTTGCAGTAGTCCATATAAATCACCTTTAAAAATATTACAAATAGTATTACAGATAGGATTTTATCATAAAATATGTCTGTTTGCAACTAAAATTTAATTGGTAAATCAAATACGAATTATACAAAATATTGTAATGCAAATGAAATTCTTGGATTCATGAATACATTTTCATAAAATTCAGCTCGTAAAATGTACGAAAATGCAACTAAACTTGGGAGATTTGTAAAATTAATTGCAGAAAAGGAATGAAATCGGCTGTTTTTTCAATAATTTTAAAAAAATTTGCAAGAAACTCACAAAAGATATTGCAAAATCGTTGAAAGTATAGTATTATTAATATGTTGATTGTAGTGCTTTACTGTGCTACAGCATAATCGGAATTTTTTCCGTATAATTTATGCGAATTTTATTAAGGAGGACTTACTTATGTCATATGTAAGTGAACAGCTTGAAAAGCTGAAAGCAAAAAACGCAAATGAGCCTGAGTTTATTCAGGCTGCTACCGAAGTTCTTACTTCACTTGAGCCCGTTTTCGAGCAGAATCCAAAGTATGAAGAGAATGGTATTCTCGAAAGAATTACAGAGCCTGAAAGAGTTATTATGTTTAGAGTACCTTGGGTTGATGACAACGGCAAGGTTCAGGTTAACCGTGGTTTCCGTGTTCAGTTCAACAGTGCTATCGGACCTTACAAGGGTGGTTTAAGACTTCATCCGTCAGTAAACCTCGGCGTTATTAAGTTTCTCGGTTTCGAGCAGATTTTCAAGAACTCACTTACAGGTCTTCCTATCGGCGGCGGTAAGGGTGGCTCTGACTTTGATCCTAAGGGCAAGAGCGACAGAGAAGTTATGGCATTCTGCCAGAGCTTTATGACAGAGCTTTGTAAGCACATCGGTGCTGACACAGATGTTCCTGCCGGTGATATCGGTACAGGTGCTCGTGAGATCGGTTATTTGTTCGGTCAGTATAAGAGAATCAGAAATGTATATGAAGGCGTTCTTACAGGTAAGGGTCTCAACTGGGGCGGTTCACTCGCAAGAACAGAGGCTACAGGTTATGGCCTTCTTTATTTTACAGAGGCTATGCTTAAGGATAACGGTAAGGACATCAAGGTGCTACTGTTTGCGTATCAGGTGCAGGTAATGTTGCTATCTACGCAACAGAAAAGGCTACAGAGCTTGGTGCTAAGGTAGTTACAATGCTGATTCAACGGGTTGGATTTATGATGCTGAAGGTATCGACCTTGATGCTATTAAGGAAATCAAGGAAGTTAAAAGACAGCGTCTTACAGAGTATAAGAACTATCGTCCTAACTCAGAGTATCACGAAGGCAAATTCGACTGGTCAGTTAAGTGTGATGTTGCACTTCCATGTGCTACACAGAATGAGCTTAACGAAGAAGACGCTAAAAGACTTATCGCTAACGGTTGTTATGCTGTTGCCGAAGGCGCTAACATGCCTACAACTCTTGAGGCTACAAAGCTTCTTCAGAAATCCGGCATTCTCTTTGCACCGGGTAAGGCTGCTAATGCAGGCGGTGTTGCTACATCAGCTCTTGAGATGAGCCAGAACTCACAGCGTCTTTCATGGACATTTGAAGAAGTTGACGCTAAGCTCAAGAACATTATGGTTAACATCTATAAGAACATTTCTGCTGCAGCTAAGAAGTATGGTCATGAAGGTGACTATGTAGTAGGTGCTAATATTGCAGGATTTGAGAAGGTTGCTGATTCAATGATTCAGCAGGGCGTTTGCTAATTTAAAAGTTAAATTCCTTTAAAATTTACAGCCGTACAGACTCAAACGAGTCTGTACGGCTGTTGTAATTTAAATGCTGTAAATTAGCATTAGTTTGGCATTAGTAGTATGTTTCGGTTTTATCTTGTTTTACTTGTTCCCCAAATTATACAAAATATTCATTTTGTATAATTTTCGCAATTGGAATATACACCGCCCTTTTTTGTGTTATAATAGCATTATAATTCTTCTAATACAGATTTTAGTTCAACTTCTTTGAGTTATTCTTTATAAGAAATAAATTTACGGTGGTGTGTTTATGGCAGTTGATTTTCGTGATGAAGCTCCTGCAATTTTGAAGGACTATTTAATTTACAAGCAGACAATCAAAAATATGTCGAAGAAAACCGTTGACGAATATTTTATTGATCTCAGAACTTTTTTAGATTTTTAAAAGTAATGCGTGGTCTTGTGCCTGACGGTACTGATTTTGATGAAATTAAAATTGACGATGTTGACCTTGATTTAATTAAAACCGTTAATCTTGAACTTGCATATGATTATATGAATTTCTTTATCGTGACCGTAACAATAAGAGTGCGTCCCGTGCAAGAAAATGTTCCAGTCTGAAAGGCTTTTTTAAGTATATAACAAATAATAAACATTTGCTTGATACAAATCCCGTGGAACAGCTTGAATCGCCAAAAATAAAAAAGCTTTGCCAAAGTATCTTACTCTTGAACAAAGCATTGAGCTTCTTAATGCTGTTGACGGAAATAACAAACAGCGTGATTATTGTATTTTGACTCTCTTTCTCAATTGCGGACTCCGTGTGTCTGAAATGGCAGGTCTTAACTATAATGATATTCATAGTGACGGTACAATGCGTGTTGTCGGTAAAGGCAATAAAGAACGCATTGTTTATCTAAACTCTGCCTGCATTGAAGCTTATAATGAGTATATGAAGGTGCGTCCGATTGATGAAGTTAAGGATAAAAAAGCGTTGTTTATTAGCCGTAATCACCGCAGAATGTCTGTGAAAACAATTCAGGCTATGGTATATAAATATCTTGAGAAAATCGGACTTGATTCTCAGGGATATTCCTGTCATAAGCTTAGGCATACCGCCGCTACGCTTATGTATCAGCAAGGCGGAGTTGATGTCAGAGTGCTTAAAGAGGTTCTCGGACACGAAAATCTCGGTACGACTGAGATTTATACGCATTTGAGTTCCGAACAAATGAAAAATGCAGCTGACTCAAATCCGCTTGCAAAAATAAAACCTAAGAAAAAAGTTTAAAGAATTCTTACTATGCCGCCCACATCTGTGAGTGGCATATTTTTGCATAATATTTTAATTTCAATTTTATTTTTAGAACATAATTCTTTGATAGAAGAATAGCATGGATGCATTTCAGCGTTTCCGAAAACACTACGGTATTATCAGAGATTTTTCCGCTTGCACCGCCTATAAATCCATAATCATATCCTTCAAGTTTTATATCACCCGAGGATATTAACAACACCTCTGCCCCATCTTTTTCAAGGGCATTTTTTATGGAAATATCAGCTGTTACGGCAGTGCGATTATTGAGTATTAGAGTTGAGCATCTTGCGTATCCTTGGTTTATGTTTACGATTTCAATATCGTTTTTTACGCAATATTTGTAAAGAGTCGGATCTATTGCAGATACTTTACCGTAAAGCTTATCGTTAAAGAAAAGAAAATTCAGCAATATATTTTCGGGATACTTCTTCCCTGCTTTATTTTTACATATAATCAAATTTTCTTTATATGGCAAAGTTTTTAGCTTTTCGCACTCTTGAAGTACAAAAACAGTATTATTTATCGTCAAAATCTGCATATCGGCATGAGCTTGTTCAGGTTGCGTAAATGCTTTTACAGTGTCCGAAAATATAACTTTATGCCCCATTTTTGAAAGCTCATCGGCAAAACATGGGTATTTGTTTGATATTACAAAACTGCTCATTGACCTACCGCTTCAAATGCCTGACGAATATTTTTTACTCCGATCAATTCAGCGTCATCACATGAAACACCTTTTAGATTATGATACGGCAGAATGATTTTTGTAAAGCCGAGTCTTACTGCCTCGTTAATTCTCATCTGAGCGTTTGATACAGCACGAATTTCTCCTGCAAGACCGATTTCACCGAATACAACAGCGTTTTCGTCAATCGGAGTATCTTTCAGACTGCTTATAAGGGCCATGGCAATTGAAAGGTCAATCGCAGGTTCGTCAACTCGCAATCCGCCTACGATATTTATGTAGGTGTCGCAGTTTGAAAAATAGTATCCTGCTCTTTTTTCAAGAACGGCAAGTACCATTGACAGTCTGTTATAATCATATCCTGTAACCATTCTGCGAGCGTTGCCGTATCCACTTTGTGTGGCAAGTCCCTGTGTTTCGGCAAGAATTGGTCTTGATCCTTCAATTGTACAGGTGACGCAAGTTCCCGAAACATTTTTCGGACGCCCTGAAAGCAACATAACAGACGGATTTGCAACTTCGTTAAGCCCTTTATCAGTCATTTCAAAAACGCCGATTTCATTTGTTGAGCCGTACCTGTTTTTTACGGCACGAAGAATACGGCAGCTCATCTGTTTGTCACCTTCAAAATGCAGTACGGTGTCAACAATATGTTCAAGTACCTTTGGACCTGCAATTGAACCCTCTTTATTGACATGACCTACGATAAACATAGGAATATCAAGTCCTTTTGCGGTTCTCATCAGCATATTGGCAGATTCTCGTACCTGTGTAATGCTGCCGGGGGACGAGTTTAATTCTGAAAGATTCATCGTCTGAATTGAATCAATCATAACAAGGTCGGGCTTGAGATTCTTTATCTGTTCGCAAATAACCTCAACATCGGTTTCAGTCATTACATACAGATTCGGCGAAGTTACACCCAGCCTTATTGCTCGGAGCTTGAGCTGTCGTTTTGACTCCTCTCCCGATATGTAGAGAATTTTCAGAGTATCGCCGAGGTACTGACAAATCTGCATAAGAACGGTCGATTTGCCTATGCCCGGATCACCGCCCAGAAGTATAAGACTGCCCTTTACAATTCCTCCGCCAAGTACACGGTTGAGTTCTCCGCAGCCTGTGTCATATCTGTGCTCATCCTCGGTTGAAATATCCGATATTGCGTATGGTTTT
>ENA-OQDE01000289-OQDE01000289.1-human-gut-metagenome-genome-assembly--contig:-NODE-289-length-32040-cov-4.131670_pt1 | contig 32040 bp, 32 predicted proteins | sample MGYA00242768_ERZ504595 | MGnify/ENA primary metagenome ERZ504595 (study PRJEB26092, sample SAMD00036307) | human gut metagenome | host: Homo sapiens | study: EMG produced TPA metagenomics assembly of... | reverse complement strand
TGATATGCCATATCATCACTCGGGTAATGTTCCATTTTACAGTTACATCACCGATCGTACCTGTGGTTGCATCCACCTCTGTATATCCAGGATAATGATCTGTCAGACGACTCTTGAACTCCTCATTCCAGCAGTAGATATTCAATACTTTTCCCTCATCAGAAGTACCTGTCTCTGCGTCTGTACCTGCTGTCTCTGTTACCGGCGCAGTGTCTTCTTTTGCTGTGTCATTGGATTTCTCTGCTGTGCTGCTGTTTGCTGTATTTCCTCCACAGCCTGCCAATAAAGCTGTCCCCATTGCTGCCACAAGCATCATACTTACGATTCTTCGTTTCATTTACTTTTCCTCCCTTTTTATAAGCACCTTTGGAACACTTTATCTTTTGTGTTCCTGTCTTGTTTACAAGTGATATATTACCGGATTTCAGCTCTGCATTATATTAAATCACTTGAAAAAATATCAGATTCATGACATAATAATGCGAAAATAAAAAACAGGAGTAATGCTATGGAACTTTCAAAAGAATGGTATCACACAGAATTAACCAACAGTGAATACGATATGCTGCACCGTTCCCCGACTGTCGAATATTCTTTTTACAATGCCGTCAAAACCGGTGATATGGATGCTGTGATGCGAAATTGTAAGGAAGATGCTTTCATCGACTTAAAGGGTACCGGAGTCCTTTCACGCAATCCACTTACAAATATTAAATATCATTTTGTTGTCACTACCGCTATGATCACGCGCTATTGTATTGACGGCGGATTAGAGCCGGAGCAGCTTACCGCCTGAGTGATTTTTATATTTTAAGGATGGATTCGTGTACCACCGTCCGGCAGGTGGCAGATCTGCATCATGAAATGGTAAAAGATTTTACCGGAAAAATGATTTTACAGAAAAAAAGTTCTATACTCTCGAAACCGGTCATGCAATGTGTGGATTACATCTATACACACATCAAAGAACGCATTACCATAACCACTTTAGCTGAATATACCGATCTGTCTGAAAGTTATCTCTCGCGCGTTTTCAAACAGAACCTCGGCATATCCATCAGCGATTATATCCGTGAAAAAAAGATTGAAAAGGCAACTCATCTGCTGCGGTATTCTGACAAACCGATCGTCGACATCGCAAACTATCTTTCTTTCTCCTCACAGAGTCATTTCATTCAGATTTTTGAAAACTATACCGGACTGACGCCCAAAAAATACCGGGATAAATATTATAAATCCATGTGGTAATGCATGTTTTCTAAAAGAAGCAGCATACAAAATCTGTATGCTGCTTCTCTCACCCTATCAGTCATTTTTACATGTTACTCTTGAAAAAACACATCAATTCTGTGACATTTTTTTTGGTCAAGTGTTTCAATCACACTCTTCCTTAACCGTACACCATATTCCGGCTCCGGTTCCAATACGACTTTCTCATCGCACACTGCCCGTCTGATCTGCTCTATTCTTAAGTCCTTCTTTTCCGGATTATGCATTATGATCTCAAATTTCTTCCTGGCAAATTCCAGCTTCAATCCAGCACTGCCTTTTTCATCAAACTGTTCCGGCAGCAGAGATGGTGCGATCACCAGATCTCCAAGATCTCCTTTTACGCCAAATACCTCTGTGATCATCGTCAGCATATACCAGCTCGCCGCACCTGTCAGATATGCATAAAGTCCTCTGCCTTCATTATCAAAATACTCCGGCAGTCCCGGGTACATTTTACTGTTTTCAAAATTCATTGCGGCTTCTAAAAGTGTCTGCAGAACTTTATGTCCCTCCCGGATAAATCCTCTCTGATACAGTGCATTCGCATACATGACTGTCATATGGGAAAACACTGCACCATTTTCTTTTTCCCCATAGGCAAATCCAAACATTCTTCCGAGATCAAATTTCTCCTCTTTAAAATCTGTATTCAGACGATATCCACCGGCTTTCTGATCAAACAGAAATTTGTCTGCACTCCTGCAGATTTCTTTTACCTGTTCCTCTCCCGCAGTTTTGCTCATGACTGCGAACACCTGTCCTGTCAGCATCATGCGGACTTCATCCTTTTTACTGTACTCAACTGCATTTCCATGATTGTCATAATATCCGTTAAACCAACCCATATCATCCCCGGCACTGATCCATTCTTTCTCTCTGATATGCTGCATCAGCCACTCTGCCTTCTCCACCAGATTCTTTCGTATCTGTTCTGTGGAAACCAGGATCATGCCTCCTTTTACATTATGTTCGCAGAGGCTGGTATATTCGTCCAGCAGTTTCTGCTTTCTGTCCGGACTTTCATATAATTCTGTTCCTTCCGCAAGCAGACATTTCATCTCTTCTGCCATTTCAATTTTACTGATCCCGGTTTTCTCTTCCATATGCTTCAGACAATCTGCAATGTCTTTTAAATTTCCAGCATATGCACACGTAAATGCCACACTCTCGCCTTTTTCCCATGCCATGTCAAGTGCATCATTCCAGTCCGCACCGTGCAGTCTCATCTCATTATGCTCTCCGACATCATAAAAAGCACATAGATTCTGCAGTAAAATATGTTCTAAAATTGTTCCAAAATAAATATTTCCACCTGCTGTGCGCTGTTTATTTCCATATGCATGATCCCAGTTATTATCATGTGCAGTACCTCTTTTTGTCTGCAGATCTTTGAAATAGGTTACCTTCTCCAGCAAAACATCAAGATCTCCTGTCTGATCCAGATATAATTTTGTCGTCACGAACGGCCAGAATGCATGATCCATCCATACGCGTGTAATGTTATTGCGGTCTGCAATAAATTCTCCCTGTCTGCTGCCAATGATCGTTGCGTTCGTTCCATCCATCCTTACACCGCCATAATTGTCAACAATCATCTGGCGTACTACTGACGGCTCCATAATCAGCAGAGCAAGACAGTCCTGCCAGAGATCTCTCCAGCCACGTCCTCCTTTGCCATAATCATGATATGGTAAAAATGAACAGCCATAAATGCGGCGCAGAACCGGCTGAAAACAGATCCATTTTAAATAATTATCAATGTTTGTATCACCCGTTGAAAAATCAACATTTACTTTGTCCGTCCAGTGTTTTTTTACGGCTTCAAATGCCTTCTCGATCTGTTTTTCGTACGGTAAGCAGATGTCATTTTCTCAATGTTCTGTTTTTCCCCGGAAACCCCTGCAAGTACCAGATACGTGACTGTCTCCTGTGGTTTTAAGGTAACCGGTGCGAAACGCATTCCACCTGCTGCCTCTTTTCCCTGCAGTTTTGTTCCTGCCAGAACACCGTCCTTATCCATTCTTACCGCTTCGGGATTCAGGTAACTTCCCCCTTCCCCGATAAACATTTCCGTTGTCGGATAGAATTTTTCCGGCGCCTCTCCCTCTCCTGTAGATCCATATACAAAATAGACCGTCTGATTTTTCTGATGGCCCCTCTCATCAAAGGAAAGCACCGGGCACACCTCCACGCCATACGTTTTTGTTTCAATTCTGTGCAGCAGCGACGTCACATGACGATGATCCTGATATTGTCTGCACTCCGTCCATAAAGCGGAATCACAGCAACCGGTGTAATCTTCTGTTCCTGATCCGCTGTATTGGTCAGTTCTGTCATCATTACTTCCATTGTCCCATCTATCGTAACAAAGGAAGTGGTTTCTGCTTTCATTTCATATTCTCTGGATATTCTCGTCAGTTTCTGCCACATAAAACCAGCTTCTAATATGCTTTCATCCTGATCCTTTGTAAATTTTGCCGCTTCCTGCTTTGCCGAAGAACCACAGACGGACCAGCTGCCCTTATTTTCAATACGACACCAAAAATTTCTCGTATTGCGGTTATTATGTAAATTTTCAATACTGACAGGTTCTAACAGAAAATGATTCTGATCTGTCTTGCTGTCTCCTCCGAGATTTGGCGTGATACTGGATTTTAACCCTGTTTCACCTGCCAGCGGAAGATACAGCCCGCTGTAATTTTCCGGATTATGGATACGGAAGGTTCCATTTTTATCTGTAAATTCTATCTTGTTCATAAGACTCTCCCTTCTTTACATGACATTTTTTTTACGACATAATCAGTTCTATGTCTGTCTCATCAGTAAGCACAGTCTGCGGAATATAATTATCTTTCATCTCCTGTCCATTCACGAAAAGTTTTTTGCAGCCGCTCTCGGCATGTCCCGGATTTTTTACGGTAATATGCAGATGACATCCCCTGAAATCCTTATCTATCTCAAACAGTTCCCACTCCTTCGGAATCGACGGTGCAATGCGAAGTCCATAAAGGTCAGGACGCATGCCAAGGATTCCCTCCACACAGCCCACCATAACCGTTGATGCTGTCCCAGTCAGCCAGTGTACATGGGATCGTCCAAAATTCGGACTGTCTTTCCCTTCCGTAAACTGCCCATAACAGTATGGCTCTAATCTGCGGATCTCTGCCTTGTCATTTTGCGCTGCCGGAGCGTTCTCCATAAAATAAGTAAATGCCCTCTCCCCATGTCCTCTTAATGCTTCCGCTAAAATGATCCAGCCCTGCGACTGCGAAAAAATACCGGCATTTTCTTTTGTTCCGGCATTGTAAATAACTGCAAGAGCCCCGTCAAATGCATGTTCATGGTATGGAGGATCCATTAAGATTGCTCCATATTCCGTGTTTAACCTGTCATAAACCTGCTGTAATGCACAGTCTGCCTGTTTCTCATCTGCAAGTCCGCTGATCACCGCCCAGCTCTGAGGGTTTAACCACATATTTGCTTCCGGATCAGTACGTTTTCCAATCGTCTCTCCACTCTCCGTAAATCCACGGATAAATCTGTCTTCATCCCAGCAGAGTTCCTGGATCAGATTTCCTAACTTTTTCTGGTTTTCATCCAGAAATGCAATGTATTCCGTATCCTTTTTATGTTCTGCAAAAATGCGTAAAATTGTCATTGCATAATAAAACTGAAATGCAACAAACGTTGACTCACCATCTTTTCCAAGTCTTAAACAGTCATTCCAGTCTGCATAGAGTCCGGCTGGCATGCTGTGCTTTCCTAGATGGTTCATGGAAAAATCAATCGCACGTTTCAAATGTTCATAAACCGTTCCTTCATCTTTATTTGCAAATGGAATTACCTCATCCATAAATGCAGTATCGCCCGTTTCTGATACATATTTGTATACTGTCGGGAACAGCCAGAGTGCATCATCTGCCCGGTAAGCCGGATGTCCTGTTTCCTGTACATAAGAAGCATCGTCCGGTGTATCTTCATGTCCTGGATTGTGTGTAAATTTAACCAGCGGAAGTCCTCCTCCGTTATCCACCTGTGCGGAGAGCATAAAACGGATTTTATCTACTGCCATTTCCGGTGCCAGATGAATCACACCCTGAATATCCTGTACCGTATCGCGGTAACCATATCCGTTTCTTAAACCGCAATAAGTAAAAGATGCCGCTCTTGACCAGATAAATGTCATAAAGCAGTTATATGCATTCCAGGTATTGATCATAGTATCAAATTCCTTGCTCGGTGTCTTAACCTGGAAATGGGAAAGTTTTCCATGCCAGTATGCCGTCAGTTCTTCCAGTTCTTTTTTACATACTTCCTCTGTGTTCTCATATCCTGCTACAATTTCAGCCGCCTCATCGTCTTCTTTCATTCCCACAAGAAACGCGATTTCCCTGGTTTCTCCCGGTTTCAGATGAAGTACGGTGGAAATGGCTCCGCAGCCGTTTTCATTATAATTTCCCCTGTTATTTAAAACGCCGTCTTCTACCCCTTTGGGATTTCCATATCCATGATATCTGCCAAGGAATTCTTCTTTTTCTCCACACCAGGAATCGGCTTTTGCCCCAGCAAGTCCGAAAAACCGGTTGATCACGGTCTTATGGTCAATTTCTTTTCCATTTTCAATCTTATCAAGATTTGCATGGATCATCTGGCGGATGCGGTTTTCACAGAAAACTGTCCTTGTGATAAACTGTGAATATTGGAGATTTACCTGATCCTGCTCATAATTACTGTTATTCGTAAATTCCGCATAACCGGTCACGGTCAGCTCCCTTTCCCGGTCAGAATCGTTTGTAATGCCAAGATTCCACACTTCATATGACTGATCTAACGGAACATAGTACCGCACTTCTGAACTGATACCGTCATACACAGCTTTCATCTTTGTATATGCAGTGCCATGATGGCACTCGCTCTTATAAGTATCTAAACTTTTTCCAACCGGCTGCATGATGCAGACCAGTAATCTCTGTTTTCATTATCCCTGATATAAATATATCTGCCCGGTTCATCAAACTGGTTAAAGACATACCTTAAAATTCTTCCGTTTGCTCCTGATTTTGCAAAACTATATCCCCCTGCATTATTGGATATAATTGCTCCATACTCCGGCGAACCAAGATAGTTGACCCATGGTGCCGGTGTATCCGGTCTTGTGATCACATATTCTTTTTTACTTTCATCAAAATATCCGTATTTCATACTGCCCCTCCATAATTATACTATTTCATTCCTGCTTTCTATTGCTATGATACCTTAACTATAAAGGTTATCTGAAAATAGTTATACAAAATACGTCCTTAAAATAACAGATTCATGACCTGTCCTTTGCAGATATACTATGGTCAAAAAAATTTTCAATATATCAGAAAATTACCGGATATTTTTGTGTACTTTTTAATTTATAAGACGCAATTTCTTATAAAAAACGCAGGAATCCTCTCTGCAGATTCCCGCGTTTTCCATTTTTCTATGCAATGGCTGTTTTCTTCTGTTATTTCAAAAATCCAAACAGCCCTTTTTTCTCATATGGCTCTTTTCTGACTGCACCTGACTCATAACCTGTCCCGTCAATGACAGCCTTTAATTCCTGCTCATCAATATCCTGTTCCGTGATGATCACGGTCTGTTTTTTACTGTGAGAGGAAGATACTTTTTTAACCGGAAATGCGCCGCGAACCGCTTCATTCACATGATTTTCGCACATCCCACACTGCATTCCATCTACATCCACTGTAATCTTTAACATATTTACTCCCTGATCTGTCAGCCCGCCTCCTCACAGTCGCAGGACTGTACTACGACACTTTTAATTCTTTGTTTATCGATATAACCACATGCTTTCAAACCTGCAAGCACTACCGCATTCCAGCTTTTTGCCGATAATTCCTTTATGGTATCATCATCAAGTTCGATCGTACATGCCTTTTCTCTGTCACATACCGCCCCACATGCGATACGATACATATTTTTTCTACTGATAGCCCCGATTTCTTCTAATAAATTGACCATGCGATAAACAGTTGCCGCCCCGATTCCCGGATCAACTTCTGCTGCTCTGTAATAGATTTCCTTGCAGCAAGAACAATCTTCATTGAGAATCACGTCCAGCAGCATCAGACGCTGCTTGGTAATACGACAACCCTGTTCTCTCAATCTTTGAATGACAATTTCTTTCTGCATCTGGGTTCTGTGGTAATTTGCCGTTTCATGATTTTTCTTTTTCTGACTGTTTACTCCTGCCGTCATGGTCTCCTCCTATATTAATGACAGTGCCCTCCGCACTTCCCACAATCGCCTCCACACTGAAGGGATTTTCCGTTTTTCTTATCGCGAACCATGCTGCGGATGATAAGCCCCACAATTACCACAACTACTGCTCCCGTTACAACTGTTCCCATAAGATAATCCTCCTTGTTTTCCGAAGGAAAATGCCTGCTATGCCTGCATAGCATGTGCTCTGCAGGAGCAGAGGATTTTCCTTCTTATTATGAATATGGCTGCCGTGTCAACACACGGCAGCACCTTAGAAGCAGTGCTTATCTTGCGCCTGCCATGCCTTTTACATTTACTTTTAATGTATCGCTCTCTTTGTAAGGTCTGAATAACAGATATAAAAGACCGATTACAAGTACAAAAGCAACAACTGTTCCAATACCGAATGTACCGGTTGTGATCAATGTACCGATCTGGTAGATACATAAGGATACTACATATGCTAAACCACACTGATATCCGATTGCAAACCAGAACCATTTTGTATTGTTCATCTCTCTCTTGATAGCACCCATTGCAGCGAAGCAAGGTGCACATAAGAGGTTGAATACCAGATAGCCGTATGCAGCTACCGGAGTCATAACAGCGGCAAGGTTGCCCCAGAACTCAGTACCATCTTCTGCAACTTCTGCAAAACCAAATAACATACCGAATGTTGCTACGACGTTCTCTTTTGCAATCAGACCGCTGATTGCTGCAACTGCCATCTTCCAGCCGTTACCACCCTGTGTCCATCCAAGCGGAGTAAAGATCCAGCCGATTGCAGAACCGATCTTTGCAAGGATACATTCTGCCTGGGCAGCCTCAAGAGCAGCACCCTCAAGTCCATCGAAACTTAACATACCAAAGCCTGCATCCGTCCATCCGAAATTCATCAAGAACCATAAGATGATGGTTGATAACGTGATGATCGTACCTGCTTTTTTGATGAAAGACCAGCCACGCTCCCACATACTTCTTAATACGTTGCCAACTGTCGGCCAGTGATATGCCGGAAGCTCCATAACGAATGGTGCCGGATCGCCAGCGAACATTTTTGTTTTCTTTAAAATAATGCCGGAGCATACGATTGCTGCCACACCCACGAAGTATGCGCTCCATGCAACCCATCCTGCATTGTCGAAGAAAGCACCTGCGATCAAAGCGATAATTGGGAGTTTTGCTCCACAAGGAATAAAGGTTGTTGTCATGATCGTCATTTTACGGTCACGGTCGTTCTCAATTGTTCTTGATGCCATAACACCAGGAACACCACATCCACTACCGATCAGCATCGGAATGAATGATTTTCCTGAAAGTCCGAATTTGCGGAATACACGATCCATGATAAATGCGACACGTGCCATGTAACCACAGGACTCTAAGAATGCAAGGAACAGGAACAGTACTAACATCTGCGGTACGAAACCAAGTACTGCACCTACACCGGAGATCACACCATCTACGATCAGACCTGTCAGCCAGTCAGCACATCCGATGTTTTCAAATAAACTCTGTGCACCAGGATGATCCATTCACCAAACAGCGTATCATTTGTCCAGTCTGTTAAGATAGAACCAATCGTTGTTACAGATACATAATATACCAAAAACATTACAACTGCAAAGATCGGGATTGCAAGCCAGCGGTTTGTCACGATACGGTCGATCTTATCGGAAGTTGTAAGTTTCTCTTTGCTGCTCTTTGAAACACATTCGCCAATGATGGATGAAATGTATACATAACGCTCGTTTGTAATGATACTCTCAGTATCATCATCAAACTTATCTTCCATTTCCCTGATCTCATATGATACATCCGGAACAGATTTCATCTGCTCTTTGATCTTGTCATCTTTCTCTAATAACTTGATCGCAAAGAAACGTTTCTGATCCTCTGAAACAATACCGCTCAGTTTGTTCTCAACCTCTGTGATCACATCTTCTGCATCTTTAGAGAACTCATGTACCGGAACCATGTTCTTCTTCTGCTGTGCAAGTGCAACTGCCTTCTCAGCAGCTTTCTGGATACCGGTTCCCTTTAATGCAGAAATCTCAACGACTTCACACCCAAGCTTTTTGCTTAATTTGTCAATATGTATCTTGTCACCGTTCTTCTCAACAAGATCCATCATGTTGATTGCCATAATAACCGGAATGCCAAGTTCCATCAACTGTGTGGACAGGTAAAGGTTACGCTCGATGTTTGTACCATCTACGATATTTAAGATGCGTCCGGTCTGTCGCCGATCAGATAATTACGGGCAACAACCTCCTCAAGTGTATATGGAGATAAGGAATAAATACCCGGTAAGTCCATGATGACAACATCCTTATGTCCCTTTAATTTACCTTCTTTTTTTTCTACTGTTACTCCAGGCCAGTTACCTACGAATTGGTTAGAGCCAGTCAAAGCATTAAATAACGTTGTTTTTCCGCAGTTTGGATTACCTGCGAGTGCAATTTTTACTGCCATAACTTTTCTCCTTTTATTTTTAGTTTGCTGTAACTTGCTTTTGTTTGCTACGGCTTGCTTTCGTTTGCTATAGCTTGCTTTAGTTTGCCTTTTCTGTCTTTTGTTAGCGCATTCTAACACAAAGGCAAAAAAATTACTCTACCTCGATCATCTCAGCATCTGCTTTTCTTAAGGATAATTCGTATCCTCTTACAGTTACTTCGATTGGATCACCAAGCGGTGCTACTTTTCTTACATAGATATCCACACCCTTTGTGATGCCCATGTCCATGATTCTTCTCTTAACCGGGCCCTCGCCAGTCAGTTTTTTGACCTTTACGGTACTGCCGCAGGCTACTTCTTTCAACGTCTTCATCGTTTCGCTCCTTTTCATTTTTGTATCATGAAACTGCGCTGTTGCAACAGTTTTATACCATAATTTTATTCGCCATGTCTTTTCCGATCGCAACTCTTGAATCCTTGATGTTAACGATCATATTACCGTCGATCTCCGATACGACTGTAACTTCTCCGCCTGGAACAAAGCCAAGATTCTCTAAAAATCTTCTGGTTTCTTCTTTTCCACCGACTTTTTTAATCGTACTCGGTTCTCCTGTGTTTAACATAGTAAGCGGCATCATTTCTTCCTCTTTTCTCCTACTGTATTGATAATGATTTTCATTTCTTACGTTGGTTAGTATATTCTAACGTTCATTAGATGTCAATAACATTATTGATATTTTTTCTCATTAATTTTCATTTCATGGAAAAAACGGATATTACAGAGACTTTTTTCACAGTTTATCGTCAAATTGCACAATAAAGTATGAAAATTTCAAGTCATTTGACTTTCAGTCTGACATGAAATTGCAGTTTCTCTATCCTATCCGTTTTATGTATTATAATTTTTACAGTTCTTCTATCTGTAATTGTACCTTCCACACGGTATGCGCCTCATCGCGCAAAAACTCTTCCGGCAGATCCGGTCCACAGGAATTACTTCCAATGCCCATCATCCGCGCATCCAGCGACAGTAAGGAACCAGACGCCGGTTCCAGTTCAAAATTATGCCTTTTTCCTGCCAGTTCTTCCACCGTGTAATCCGAAACGTTAAAATCCAGATAATTATCTGCCTCCGCAAGCAGACGGTATTTTTCATTTTCAAGTGAGACATATCGGCAGTGATAATGGCTTCCATTCTCCTGTGGTCTGATATAATTTTCATGCAGGTCTTCTACCTCTGCCTGAAACATATCGACATAACAGTGTTCCCTTTTATCAATATAGCTTTCATCCGGTCCATAGCCGTAATAAGTAACATGACGCATAGAGCGCTCAACCGGCAGCATGATCCCAAGCCGTGGCAGCGGCGGCATCGCCATATCTTTGTGCGCATCAAGCGTTACTATGACCCTGCCCCAGCGGTTCACACACCAGTCGGCATGAAGGTGCACTGCCGGCTGACGGTATATGGCTGCAATCCCTATATCTGCCACATAATGTGCCTCCCCGTCCAGACAGAATGCATCGGAATGATATACTTTGGTCATTGCCGCATCGTAGCCTGCCTCTTTCCACTTCTCCTTGATCTGGATGTCATTGTCTGTGGGTGCACGGTAAATCTGATATCCCGCATGTCCCCAGAGAATAGATTTTCCATCTTTGAAAATGCCGGTCGGCGCTCCGGTCTTCTTCCCAAAGGCAACACGAAGTGTACCGCATAATACGATCCATTCCTCCGGCTCCTCCACAAGTACGACCTCATGTTCCGCTCTGTTTTCCCTCTGCAAAACCGATACTTTCCGCTCCTGCATGCAAAACTGTGCAAATCCAAACGTACTGCTGCACGCTGCATATTCCACCGCTTTTTTCCGGATAAACGTCAGTTTTACATACACATCCATGTTTTCCGGCAGCTTTGGCACCGGGATCGTCAAGGCTGCTTTCTCATGCGGCAGCAGATGTGGCAACTCTTTTGTTCCATCTGCAAGAATGACTGTTTCGTCCTGTGCACTTCCCCCCGCTTTGATCTCATAACACAGCTCTGCCTCGCCGGATGCCTCAAGAAAATCAAACCTGTTTTCCACCAGGAACATACCATTGGCTGCATCGATCTCTGTGACAAAAACCGGACAGATCGCATTTTTCCATTCCCGAAGTCCCGTGTGCGGTGTACGGTCTGGATAGAGCAGCCCATCGACACAGAAATTGCCGTCGTGAAAGCGTTCCCCGTGATCGCCCCCATACAGATAGCGCTCTTTTCCGTTCTCTGCCACACCGTCATAAATGGCATGATCGCACCATTCCCAGACACAGCCCCCTAAAAATCCCTCATAACGTACATTCGGTCCATATAGGCGCGGATACCGCCCGGTCCATTTCCCATTGCATGGACAAACTCACACATAAAATAAGGCTTTTTGTTTCCCGGATCTGCAAAATACTCATCAATCCATTCCACATGCGGGTACATTCTGCTGTAAAGATCGATCATGGATGTGTCGTTTACGTGACCTTCTGCTTCATAAACCGCCCCCTCGTAATGTGTCAGGCGTGTCGGGTCATATGCCTTGACCCAACGTCCTGCTTTCTCAAACGAATTTCCGTAACCGGACTCGTTCCCAAGCGACCAGATCAGGATACAGGGTGCATTTTTATCCCGCTTTACACAGCGCTCCACGCGGTCTATTACTGCCTTATCAAACATCGGATCCATTGCCAGCGTACAAAAAGTCTTTTTTGAAGAGCCCCCATAAAAAGAAGTTACTCCGTGCATCTCAATATCCGCCTCTGCGATCACATAAAAACCGTATCTGTCACAGTACTCCGGAAACCACGGTGCATTGGGATAATGGCTGGTGCGGATCGCATTAATATTATGCGATTTCATCAATTTGAGGTCTTCCTCCAACTGTTCCCTGCTTATGGTATAGCCTGTCTTTGCATTGCTGTCATGGCGGTTCACACCGCGTATCTTGATCGGTCTCCCATTTAGTTTCACTACGGATGACTCAATGTGGATTTCCCGTATGCCCACATTCTGATGCAGGATTTCGTTTTCCGTCCGAATCTCAAGCGTATACAGATACGGCGTCTCCGCGCTCCATAACCTGGGATGTTTTACCGGAAACACAAGCTTTGCCTCACTTCCATTCGACACCAGTGTTGTCTGCCCCTCTGCTTCCACGCTGCCGGAAGCATCTCTTAGTATGGCACGCACGAAAAGCTCCCGCCTGCTGCCGCCCGTCGAGCGGGAAAGGGAAAGACAGACCTCCGCGCTCTGCGGTGTTACCTGATCTTCCCCAAACGTGATCCCGGTCGTCACTGCGTAATCACGCACAAAGTCACATGGGCGTTCGATCAGCCAGACATCCCGGAAAATACCGGACATCCGGAACTTATCCTGATCTTCCAGATATGTACCGTCACACCATTTTAACACGAGAACATCCAGACGGTTTGTGCCGTCGGCCAGCAGCTCTGTCACTTCAAATTCACTCGGCGAATGGGAAACCTGACTGTAACCTGCAAATGTTCCGTTTACCCACACATAAAAGCAGGAATCCACACCCTCAAAATAAAGATAACTGCGCGACTGTGTCTGTGACTCTCTCAAAAATTCTGTTTCGTACAGCCCGCACGGATTTTCATCCGGGACATAGGCGGATCGAACGGGATCGGAAACCGCACATTGATATACTGGTGGCTGTCATATCCATGGTTCTGCCAACAGGATGGAACCGGTATACTGTCCCATCCCCCTCATTTATATGCCGGCAGACATCCGTTATGTCCGCGCCCTTTCCCTCACCGGCAATGCCTGCAAACACTTCTGCCGCACTGGAAAAATAATGAAATTTCCAGTTTCCGGAAAGACAGTTTCTGCGACTCTCTCCGTTTTCATCCTGTGGCTCGCAGCAGCATCTCGTCTCCTCCGTCCCCACATGTAAAATCTCCGGGTCTTCAAAATATTTTTCCAGTCTCATAGAAATTTTCCTTTCTGCATCACGCATTACTCCGGCAGGACAGGAATGGCAAATGACACAAGCTCGAATGGATGATAAACGATCACATCTGTCCTCTCTCCCTCGCTGTCCTCCAGCAGATTTACCGGCTGTACCGCAAATGGCAGCACCAGTTTTCCTCTTGTACCATCCTGTTCACTCAGACGGATGATGATATTTTTTTCGTCCTCACTCATCTTTACCGCCTGCACATAAAGTGTTTTTTTCTCTGCTGCCTTCTGTATGACCGCATCGATACGTCCGTCGAACTGCTGCGGCAAGGCAGTCTTTTTAAGTGGTACATTAAATTCAAACGCCCTGCGGTTGATCCCTGCATCCAGATGGTTTCCTGCATGTGGAACGATCCGGTAACAAAAATCATGTTTTCCAATATCTGAGGTAATATCCGGACGGATCGTCGCGCGCAGCAGACTTAATGTAATATGATTTTCATCGACCCCGACACCATATTTTCCATCGTTTAAGATCGCAATTCCGCCGTCCGACTCTGCCATATCGCACCATTTATGCATACACACCTCAAATCTTGCCTGCTGCCAGGAAGTATTCTTATGGGTCTCCCTGCGTATAAATCCGGCGCTGGTATCGCACACCAGTTCTCTGGACACCAGATTCATCCCAAATTCCATCTTCGCAAGTTTGTGTTTCTCATGCCAGTCCACCAGATGTTCCACTTCGATCTCGTTGCTGTCCGCAAACAGCCGTATCTGCATCTTCCAGCTGCTCGCCTCTGTGCCAAGCACCACCTCAAACAATGCACATGCACCATCTGCCACCACCAGATGAAGCGGTTTTTTCACAGTGATCTCAAGCTCTTTCTCTTTGTAGTTCGGCAGAATATCCCATGCGTCATAAACACCCGGCAGATCCTGATAAATGTGCAGTTTGTGAAACGCACCATCCGTCCATTCACGGTCAAGATCCCTGTCATAAAAACTTTCCATGCTCCCGTCTTTCGCAAAACAGATTTTCGCATGCGCGGTTTCTACCCGGACCCGATACGGCTCATCTACATATTTGACTGTAATCCAGTCCGCCGGTCTTTCTGCCAGAAGCCGTGCCTTTTTCTCCATCTGCCCTGCATCCATGGTCTCAAACGGTGCCATCTGCGGGCACACAAATGCACCTTTTTTCCTTTCCGCAGAACCGTCCATCCTCCATCTCAACAAAGGTAACTTCCGTCCGCTCCTGCCCTAACGAGTTAAAATAGGTATCCCCTGTTCCAATCAGGAATCCACACATTCCCTCACTTTTTTATAGTCCTCCATCGCATCCTCGTAGACCGGATGGATATGACTTCCCGGCAGGATATCATGGAACTGATTGACCAGAAACTTCTTATATATATCCCGCACCTGTTCTGCAGGATAAGTTTCTCCCGAAAGGCAGCGCAGGGACAATAACAGTTCTGCCTCGCGCAGGGCAAATTCCAGCTCCCGGTTCTCACGTTTCAGGTTGGATTTCGTTGTGAATGTCCCCCTGTGCATTTCCAGATATAATTCACCATCCCACACAGCAAGATTTTCATTTCCCTTTAAATTCTTTTCCAGAAAACTTGTGCCCCCGGTCTGCTCGGTCTTTGGCATGACAGACAGTTTGTCAAACCGGTGCATCAGTTCGATCATCTCCTCCGTAGCACCGCTGCCCCCATCGCCATATCCAAACATGGACAACGTCTGTCCGCCGCTCTCCTTATCCTGATATGCCTCCCAGTTCTCCTGGATCTGGCTTGGCATATTCCAGGTGATAAAGTGTGTTGGAGGAACACATGCATAGACATCTGTGCCATCGATCCCGCGCCATATAAAATTATTGTGCGGAAAACGGTTGGTATCGTTCCATGTGGACATTTTATTTGACACAAAATACTCCACTCCGCTCTTTTTCAAGATCTGCGGCAGTATCCAGCTGTTTCCAAAAACATCCGGCAGCCATGCATTATTGACAGTCTTACCGAACCGGCTGCGGAAATACATCTGTCCATACAGACACTGGCGGATCAGACTTCCGCCGACGGGATATTGCAGTCCGGCTCAATATACATCGCCCCGACCGGTTCGAAATTGCCCGCCGCGATCTTTTCCTTTAATTCCTCAAACAGTTCCGGGTAATATTTTTCCAGAAGTTCATAGGTATACGCCTGTGTATGCGTGTAATGAAAATCCGGGTACCGTCCATCAGCCGCATCTGAATCAGCACGGTGCGCGCATTCTTCTGTACCGCATGGATCCTGCGCCAGTAATAGGCAATATCAAGATGCGAATGCCCTACTAATGCCACATTGCCGCTGCCGCGGAAATCACCATTTTCATAGATATGTTTCTCTATGTAAGCAGATGCCGCGCGGATTCCCTCATTGACATATTCATACTTCTCCCGCTCCATGGATGGCGACTCCTGATTTTGTCCGATGCATTCCCTCAGTGTCTCAAAGTCAATCTCGTTTAAGGCATTATTTAATTCCTGATTTAAGAATTTTCTGTAATCTTCATTAAAATAGGTACTTTTTGAAACATCCAGAAGAAGCTGCAGATCATAAAAAAGGCTCAGTGCATCCTGATTTACTGTTGCAAGATATAATCCCTGAAATTCCTGTCTGCACCCCTTTAATTTCATGGAATCCGGATTTCGCTCATCATCCGGCTTTGAACGGTTGTACCCTCCATCTCGATCAGGAGTTCCCCGCTGTCAATGTAAGGACTGAGCAGTACACGGTCACGGTTTGGATCCATGCCGCCCACATAAACCCCATTGACCTTTACAATGATCTCCGCCGCCGTCCACATGGAAAGCCACAGCTCTTTTCCCTGCATCTCTTTTGGCACGGTCACTTTTGCCTTAAAAAAAACCGTTCCGTCGGGCGTAAAATAAATATCGCCCTTTTTTAATCTGCGATAACCACCCGGATAATACTCATAAGTGTTCTCTCCCGTCTGTCTCGCATCCGTAATTTCAATATCTGTAATCTCATATTTACTTTCATATAAAAACCGTTTCAGCCATCCGGCTCGCAGATCCGTATACTCCTCCGGTCTCATGCTTCTGCGGACTACCTGTACAAATGCCATTGCCTCTTCCTCCTTAAATCGTATCCCAGAAAAACGGTTTTTTCCGTTCTGCAAAAACCGTGACGTCTATCCCAAGATCTCTTTTTATTTCTTCCTCGATCCAGCTCATACAGCGTGGTACGATCGCACACTTCGAACATTCCCCCTGCAGCCTGACATGTAAAACATTTCCATCAGTTCCGGTAAGATCAATAAAACCGCCATCCCCCTGCAATTTAGGGCTATCACTTCATCCACATATTTTTTTAATCTCTCGTCCATTTTTATCCCTTTACTGCTCCTGCTGTCATACCATTGATAAAATATTTACTTGCAAAAATGTAAATGACCAGAATCGGAACGATCGCGATGGTCGCCCCGGCAAACATGATATTCCATGCTGCTGCACCATCGCCCGCATTCTTTAACATGGTCACCCCGACTGTCAGGGGACGCTTTGAGGCATCCGTCATTGTAAATACCAGCGGAAGGATATATTCGTTCCAGCCTCCGCGGAAAGACAATAGCGCCACGGTTGCAAGGATCGGCTTTAATACCGGAAGAATGATCTTATAAAATGTCTGGAAAAATGTGCATCCATCGATTTTTGCCGCCTCATCGAGTTCCTTCGGGACCGAATTCATATAGCCGCGGATCAGGAAAATATAAGTTGCCTGTGCAGTTCCCGCCGAGATGAACACAACGCTCCAGAGAGACGTATTCATATGGATTTTTACCGCCAGTTCAAACAGTGGACGCAGTGTTACCGATCCTACATTTACAAACATAAATGCCACAAACAGACCATAGATCAGTTCCTTGCCCCTGAAATTTTTACGGGCAAATACATATCCTGCCATGCTTGTGACAACTAAGGTCAGGATCATGACACTTAAAGCAAGGAATATACTGTTTCCTGTGTACACCGCAAAGTTTGCAGAATTCCACGCATCAATAAAATTCTGTACGATCCATTCAGATGGGAAAATATTGATCCCGCCTGTAAGTAATTCCTGGTTCTTCTTAAACGCCCCCAGCACTACATAAAAAATAGGGTACAGCGTCAGGAACGCCACAAACGACATGAGCAGAACTACCAGGAAACGGATGACCTTTGTGCCGGTAGAATATACTGCCGTGTCATTTTTCTTTCGCATTTTCATCTGTAAAACCTCCTTATACCACCTCATCAAGTTTTCTTGCAAAATACATATAAACAGCTGTCACGATACCAATGATCAGCGCAGCAACCAAGCTTAACACGGTCGCATAACCGATCTGTGGGTTTGTCCCGACATCTTTTCCAAAAATAAGCTGGTAAATATATAAAAACATGACCTGTGTACGGTTGTTCGGTCCGCCGTTTGTAAGTACCATGATTGACTCATAATCCTTAAATGCCCCGGTGATCGCCAGCATTAAAATAATTTTTAACATCGGGCTTAACATCGGCAGTGTGATCTTAAAAAATGTCTGGATTCCATTTGCCCCGTCGATTTTTGCCGACTCATATACGTCCTCCGAAATGCTCGACATTCCTGAGATAAAATAGATCATATAATTACCAAAACCTGCCCAGAGTGCAACAATCAGAACCGACCACATGGCGGTCTTTGCATCCCCTAACCAGTTAACATTCTGCCCTATCACGCCGATCGCCTTTAACACGCCGTTTAAAACGCCATTATACGCCGCAAAGATAAATCCGAATACCATACTTGACACTGCGGTAGAAATGATCGTCGGCATAAAATAGACCCCCCGGAAAAAGGAGCTGCCCCTTAATTTCTGGTTCAGAAAAACTGCCATAATCAGTGCCAGCGGAATGATAAATATAATTTTGAGCACCGCATATTCAAATGTGTGCAGCACACTCTGCCAGAACGTCGTATCGGTAAGCATACGCTCAAAATTGTGCATTCCGGTATACGTCGCCGTCAATCCATTGTACTCGTAACATACATATCGGAAAATCCAGCAAAACGGGTATACTGAGACTACCAGTAACATAATGACCGCCGGCAAAAGCATAAGACCTGCCGCAATGTCTCCCTTGTTTTTTGCGCGTTTCAGCCGTTCCGCAAAACTAAGGTTCTTTTTTGTTTTTATCACTGTCGTATTATTTTTACTCATATGACTCTCCATTCCTGCGTGTGAAAAATCCCACTTTTCACACTGCCCTCCATTTTTATGCTGCCTGCATCCATATACTCCTGTCTTTCCATGGCGCTATCCTTCCATGGCAACGGGTTCATATGGATGCAGGCATCCTTTTCTTTCCTGCATCCATACCCGGACAGCGTTTTACTCTGTTTTATAGGTAACGGTTCCTGCTGACGGCTGAAGCGGATCATAGTTCTCAACAATGACACGTTTGCATGTTCCATTGGAAAGTCCGCTCTCAAGTGCTGCATTATAGCGTGTATTCAGTCTTCGATGGCTTCATCTGCACTGACATATCCAAGTACTACATTCCATAACACGTTCTTCCAGTCATCTCCCTCTACGCTGACTGCCGGTGTTGCCGGATAAACATCCTCGTAATCCTGAAGTTCAAAATCTGCAAGTCTGCCAATATTGCTTGTATCGACAATGTTGCTCATATAACCGGATAACGGAATGCTGTAACCACCCTCAAAATATCCCTTTAAGAAATCTTCACTTGAAAAATATTTGATGACTTCCCATGCTGCATCTTTATTTTCACAGGAACTTAGCATGACATATCCGCCGTTCGGTGAGCAGCTCAGCGCGCCTTTGACTTCACCGGTCAGAGTTGGCAGTTCTGCTACACCCCAGTCAAAGGAGCACGGGAACTGATCGGTAAATACACCTGCTTCCTGGGATGCATTTCCCCAGAGTGCAAATGCACCCTGTGCAAATAATGCACGGCTGTTATCTACGCCTGATTTTCAGAGCCTGGAAGCACAGAACCATCTGCATAAAGTTTTGCCGCTTCCTCCACGATCTCTTTCCAGCTGCTAAAATCATATACGCCATTGGCATAATCATATCCGCCAGGAGTTGCGCCGCTCATCTCACCACATCCCTCTAACCATCTTGAAAACGGACTGGATGAAGTGAATGCGATCCCGTAAGTGGAATCATTGGTAGCTGCTTTGGCAAGCTCCACGAAATCTGATAATTTTGACGGTATCTCTGTTGCCCCGGCAGCATTTACCAGATCTTTGTTCCACTCAATCCTTGTTCCGGTACGGACACCGTTTGGAACCCAGTAGATATCATCCCCAAAGGAGGTAAGTCCCTCGTATTTATGGTCATATGCCTCCGTTACTTTCTGAAATTCTTCGTCCCCTGCGATATAGTCTTTGATGTTATAGAAGATACCGGCATCCACATATGTCTGTAATGTCATGTTATCGGATGCCTGGATGCTGATAATGTCCGGTGCCGTTCCGCCCTGATAGGCAAGCTGGATGGAATTGGCCCAGTCATCTGTCAGTATCGTGTAATTGATCTGTATATCACTGTGGCTCGCATTGAAAGAATCGATCATCTCATTCATATATGCCTCGTCATGACGGTTGTTTGTCCAGAATTCAATCGTCGCTGCACCGTCTTTCTTCGTATCCGATACTGCTGTCTCTGTTCCTGAAGCGGTCGTATCTTTCGCACTTTCTGTTCCCCCATTGTTTCCGCAGCCTGTAACAGAAATTATCATTGCCGCTGCAAGCATTGCACTAATCACTTTCTTTTTCATAGTTTTCTCCTTCCTTTGTTTCAGGTGTTTTCTGTTGTGACTATCATGCCAGATTTTTCATTTCCGAACAACGGCAGTTTCCACGAACAATGTAACACTTTCTAATATCCGGTCATAAAACTTATACAAACTGCCCATTTTGCTTTCCATATCTCCATGTTAATATATACAAGTATTTTAATAAAACTTTTTTATTTTTGTATATCATTACAATTGCAGCGCAATATATGATTGATGAAAGGGGGATTACACAATGAACGAACATATGGATGTCACACTGATGATCGCAGATGATGAATCCTTCATATTGAGAGGCTTAAAAGAAATTGTTTCGGATTCTGACCTGCCCCTGAAACTGATTGGAACTGCCGGGAACGGCATGGATGCCTTTGCACTCCTTCTCTCTTCCAGCCCTGACATTGCGATCATGGATATCCGCATGCCGGGCATGGACGGACTGGAAGTGATCCGCAGGGCAAGAGATGCCGGACTTACCACTCACTTTCTGATCCTGAGCGGTTATAATGACTTTCCTATGCACAGGAAGCGATCCGCTACAATGTCCACGGATATTTTTTAAAACCTTTAAATATCCCGGAATTCAGGCAGGCACTTTCCGCCGAATACCAGGATGTCCTTGCCACACGCGCAAAATCTGCATCCGATACAATCAGCACGGACGAACTGAGCAGCCTGATGGAATCTTCGCGTTCCTATTTTCTTGCACAGCTTCTGCAGGGTGAGATTTCCTCTGCCGACGTGACAAATGCACGCTTAAATTTTCTGCATATAAACCTTGGTCCCGATTCCTCCGTGGCTGTCATACTGACACCGGAAAACTCTGACTCCGATTTTGAGACCGACTTTGCATCTATCATCACACATACCATCCATCCGGTCTTAAAAACATTTTTTTATGAGGCGTTTCTCTATCAGGAACAGCAGATCGTATGTATCATCAATCTTTCTGCCGGAAACGAAGATCTTCTGCTTGCAAGGATCAAAGCCTGTCTCACCGGCCTGCAGAAAAAAACGGACTTCTTTTTTAGCTGCTGTCGGAACGATTGTACCGGAACTGTGCCAGTGCTCTGCCTCTTATCAGGCAGCCCTCTCCGCACTGTCCTACCGCATTTACGGAACAGACACAAAAATCTTTGATTCCGGCATCATCTGCCACCAGCTGCCCCAGGAATCGCCCCGCAGTATCGATTCCGCACCACTTGCTGATGCCATTTTAAACGGTGATACCACGCGGATCAAAGATTACTGCTCGGCATTTTTTGATTCGCTGTTTTTTGTGCGCATGCCACCACCAAACTACATATTCGGGATGTTTTTATTTCTGATTTCCAACGTCCAGAAAGATATCGCCATCAAATCCAGTCATCCAGTCTCTTTTCCGGAATTTACCTTTGATGACTTAAATATCCTCCCATCTGTATCTGAACTTAAGGACTGGCTCATTGATTTCTTTCTGAATTATTCCGAGCTGCTGACCGCAAGCCATAACGGCCATGACCAGATCATCCGTCAGGCAAAGGAGTATATCCGGTCACATCTTGACTGCAATATCAAGGCGAAGGATGTCGCAGCACTTGTCGGGCTGAGTGAAGCGTACTTACCATATATTTTAAGAATCACTCTGGTGTGAACTTCCGTGACTATATCCTGTCCGAGAAAATGGAGTACGCAAAATCCCTGATCTGTGCACAAAACTGTTCGATCACGGAAATCGCTTACCAGATCGGTTACCAGGATTACCGCTCCTTTTCCCGCGCATTTAAAAATACCGTCGGCATGTCGCCCTCCGAATATTTAAATGCCGCCAGCAAAAATACTTCCCCATGAAAGGACTTCCTTATGAAACACTCTATATTTTCCACAAAATTAGCCATGAAGATCTGGCTTTATATCATGCTGACTGTTATTGCAATCCTGCTTGTCGTAGGCATCGCATTAGAAATATTTTTCCGCCACTATGTGGCAAACGAAACCCTGCGGAATGCCACACGCGATACAACCTACGCTGCCGACGCATTTTCCGAGGAATATGAAAATATTTTAAAACGTTTTGTCAGCCATACGGCATCTGCGGACTCCTACCAGCTCATGTGTGATGTGTCCGTACCACACACCAAAGAGTACATGAACTTAAATACGAGTCTGCAGTCACAGCTCTCCCTTTATACGGACAGCAGCTCACTGATCCACACTGCCATGTTTTCCGACACCAAAGGCCAGCTTTTCTACTCCTATAAATCAAGACTGCGCGATGACACCTTTTCGCCGACGGACACATATGCACTGTCCGGCGCCCCCTCCATCTGCATTCATCCTGCCACACAAAGTCCTTTCCGCGGCCAGTCGGACATGGTTGTCATTACTTACCTTCTTACCGTCAATCCGAGTGAGCGGATGGTATTGTTAGCTGACTCCTACGAAAACTGTGATGCTGTTTTATATTTTTTCCTGAATGCACAGCATATCCAGGATTATCTGGCTCTTTATTACAACGGAAGCACCTCGGATGTCCTGCTCTACCTTACCGACGGCTCCGGTACTCCCATCAGCCTGTCCTCTGCGGATGACAATTATGCCATCGCCACGGACACAGCCATCCAGCGCGGCATCCGCTATCTGTCCGGTACCGGCAATAAATTACTGCACACCGGTGACCGCTATATCCTTCTCGTGCCGATTGCAAACAGCGACCTGTATCTGGCAAATATCCTGCCGGAATATGCGGTTTATACCAGGATCCGCAGCCTTGACCTTATGCTCTTATCGATCGCTCTGGTCATGTTTTTACTGATTCCGTTCCTGCTGTTTTTTGTAACACGTTTTGTCACAAAACCGCTGAAACTCCTGATGCAGTCCGTACAGGAGATTGAAATAGGGACCTATGAAAAACCGGCTGACGGAATCCCTCCTGCCGACGAGATCGGTCAGTTAAGCCGCTCCATCGATTCCATGTATCAGACAATCCAGCAGCAGTTCCGGCAGATCAAACAGGATGAACGGGAGAATTTCCAGATGGAACTGCGGCTGCTCTCCGAGCAGATCAATCCACATTTTCTTTACAATACACTGGAATGTATTAATATGGAAATCTACAATCATCATAATGATACTGCCTCCTCGATGCTGTCAAACCTCGGCGGCTACCTCCGCATCAGCTTATCTTACGGAAACAGCCAGCATCTGATCAGCCAGGAGGTCGACCAGGTCAAAGCCTACGTCAATATCATGAATTACCGTTTTCGGCACAGTATCCATCTGACCACCAATATTGACGGTGATCTGCTCTCCATGAAGATTTTAAAATCCATTTACAGCCTCTGGTTGAAAATGCCTTAAAGCACGGTTTTTCCATCGACAGCAGTGTCTATTTCCCGATTGCTCCCATGATCGATATTTCCATCTGGAGAGAGCCTGACACCTTAAGTATCGCCATCACAGACAACGGTGCCGGCATAGATATAGAGCACGCCAAAGAAATCATGTATGGTTCAGGGACAGATGCAGACGGCAGACATCATGTCGGACTTCACAATATTTACCATCGTCTCAACTCCTTTTACGGAAAAACAGACATTACATTTTCTTCCATTCCTTTTTACGAAAATAAAATTCTGATCCGTTTTCCTTATCAGAATTTCTGTGAAACACAGAATGAATGTGACTGACAAAAAACCGCTGGGCAGCGATGTACTCGCCATCCAGCGGTTTTATTCTTAACATAAAGATATCTCAGGCACCGGCGCTATCAGCTGTAACACTGCAAATGTGTTCTTTTCGAGGGTTATTACCCCTCTTTCTTCCCCGGCTTTCTGTTCCATCTCCCGGATTGCCACCCGATCCGGCTTCTCCAGGGAATTAAAAGCTTCTTTTTCCATTCCGCCAACAGCCATACACGCTCAACCTGATACGGTTTTCCAGTCTCATCACAAATGGTAAGCTGTTTTTCCTTCTCCGACGCATTCACGATTTTGCAATAAACTGCGCCTGTCGCATCATCTCTTACCGGATTATAATAGACCTGCTCCATCTGTGTTTTCTTTTCTTCCCCAAGAGTATCTAACACCGATGTCCCTTTCATGCATGAAACATCTTTTGCACATAATAATTCGGCGTTGCGTACGATGTTTCTCCGTCAAACCAGATCATATCCGGCGCCCACTGTGTAAATCCAAGTCTGGCAAATAATGGTGCATAAGACGCCAGTACGACCACATCTGCATTTCTTTCCACTCCGGTTAAAAATGCAGCCTCTGCTAATGCCCCTCCAAGACAGTTTTTCTGTTCCATCAATTCAGTGTGCCCCGGGTGCGCTGCATATTCCCCTGCAAATACTTTGACATCTCTTGGATATTCATCGTAAAAATCTGTATGCGCATAAAACCAGTCCGGTTCCACATAATAATGTTCATCTACTGCATATACATAATTTTTCTGTGTTTTTACTGCGCCATGATAATATTTCCATGCCTTTTCATAACGTTCTGATGTGATATCCGGTCCTGCAGAACCGATCAGCCGGATCTCCGGATATTTTGCATGAATGCATTCTTCAAACAGACGATACCTCTCAAAAAATCCGGACTTCTCTGTCTCCCACTGTTCATTGCCAATTCCAAGCATTGTAAGATGGAACGGTTCTTTATGTCCCATTGCCACGCGCACACTGCCCCATCTGCCGTCTTCCGCACCATTTGCAAACTCGATCAGATCCAGTGCATCCTGTAAGTACTGCCCAAACGCCTCCGTCCCGGGCTGTACCATCTCATAAGACTGATACTGGCATGCCAGTCCGACGTTTAACACAGGAAGCGGTTTCGCACCAAGTGCCTCGCAGAGCAGGAAAAATTCATAATATCCCATTCCAAGTGTCTGGTTATAATGTGAAAATACACTGTGATATCCGTTTTCCTCATTTACCAGATGCACTGCCCAGCGATTCCAGTTGGATCTGCGATGCTCTACCGGTTTTAGTGTCTCCTTGAACCGGTACCGGTTAGACAATGTATTACCTTCAATAATACACCCACCCGGAAACCGGATAAATCCAGGCTGCAGATCCTTTAATAATTCAAACAGATCCCGTCGGAAGATACCACACACGGCATCTTTTGGCATCATGGAAAAGAAATCAAACTCCACAACACCTGTCTGTTCTAACATGACAGCAAAATCTCCGCCTTTTACATCTTCTTTTGCAGTAAGTAAAAGATGATATTTTTTCCAGTTATGCGGCTCCTGTTTTTTGCCGGGCAAAAGTTCTGTTTCACCGGATGCGGCAATAATCCCGTCCTTTTGTACTGATATCTGTATTCTGCCCTGGTAAGAAATACTTCTCGCATAAAACGATACCTCATACTGCGCATCCTTTTTCAATACGATCCCGTCATAAGCCTGATTTTTAAAACCCGCCTGCGATTCCTCCGCCGTAAATCTTAAATAATGCGGATTTTCTTCCGCAACCGGGCTTCCCATGACACACCGCATTCTGGCATTTTTCTCTTTCGGATAACATTCCCAGCCATACAGTCCGTCAAATTCAGTATAATAATCTGCCTTATCCCCATAACAGTCGACAAACTCAAATGCCCTGTTTTCCAGCATCTCTGCATACAGACCTCCATCCGCCGCATAATTGATATCCTCAAAAAACAGTCCCATCATATCCGGCATGATATCCGCACGTTTTCTCTGTGAAATTGTAATCTTCATATTTCCTCTCCTTATATACATGATTTAATTTTTTTATTGTACTGCACTTTCGAAGAGGTTTCCATGTCAAACATTGCACTTTTTTTGTTCAAAACTGACCTTTACCGTAAACAGATCCGCCATCGTCTCCACTTCAAATGTTCCACCACAGGCCTCCGTAAAACTTTTCGCAATCGAAAGTCCCAGCCCGCTTCCGCCATCGGTACGGCTCTCATCCCCTCTTGTAAAACGTGCGGTAAAATCCACATCCTGTTTTAATTCACTGCGCGATGTATTGCGAATATCTGCAACTGCAGCATTTTTCTCTGTTTTTAATGAAATATAGATCCGTGAACCCTCCAGCGAATATTTGAGTGCATTACCGATCAGATTCTGGAATACCCGGTACATCCGGTCTCCGTCGGCATATACCATGACCGCCTCCTTAGGTATATCAATTTTGAATTTGTACGGGCTCTTTTGAATCTCACCGTCCATATCTGCAAGTGTCTGCCGCAGAAGCTTTCCAAAATCAATTTCTTCCATCTCAACCGCAAGCTGTCCGGATGCCGCTTTGCTGACAGAAAATACATCCTGCACCATATTTTTCAGCCGCTCCGATTTTTCTTCCAGAATCCGGATATAATCCTGAATCTCCGGTGACAGATTTTCCTCCTGTTTTAGCAGCTCAATATAACTGATAATGGAGGTCAGTGGTGTTTTAATATCATGGGACACATTCGCCACCAGTTCCACTTTCATGCGCTCGCTCTTGATACGCTCCTCTATCGCAGTTTCCATTCCCTGTCCGATCTGCTCTAATGCTTCTTCCATGGCGCGGATATCACTGTCTTCTGCTTTCACCATATCTGCCGGTTCATAATGTCCACTACTGATCTCTGTAATCCTTTTTGAAAGCTGTTCTAAAGATCTTGCCAAATTCCGGTTTCTTTTCTGATAGAAATATTCCATACCAAGCAGGATACAAAATACCCCTGCAAACCCGGTCAGCAGTAACAGCCAGTAAATAAAATTTGCCAGTCTGTAATTTACGATCAGCAGTAAAACAAGCATCACACAAGTTACCGCCAGCCCAAATACCGTAATTCCAATGATCCCATACAGAGCCCTTACCAGCCGTTTTGCAAATGGCAGGGACATATTTTTTGTCTCTGCCTGTGCGAGCAGTTTTCCGAAAAATCCATTTTGCCAGATTTTTTATTATATTTTGCATCATTGATCCAGAAATAACAGAGCAAAAAAATCACCGGCAGTTCCACCAGACCCGGAAAATCATACTGTATCCTCAAGACAAGAAGCAGCACCAGAATCGTAGCTAAGATTTTCCATTCAAACCAGATTTTCGCACTCAGGGCGGCGATCACGCTATCTTCCTGTTTCTTTGCATCTTTGAAAAATCTGCTGGCACACAGACAAAGAATGCCTGCAATGATAAAATAAATTGCCTGTATATAGCGTTTATGCTGCTGCGTCCACCGTGTATTAAGATCGTAAAAAGAATTACAGATCCAGGAATTTCCAGCATCATCTTCTCCCATATACTGCACCGGATCTTTTGCTATGATGATCCGGATATCCGCTTTCTCCCAGGATTCTTTTTCCATCAGGTTTTGAAAACCCGGTACATACCAGTCCTCTCCCTCGCGGTAAATGCCATCTCCATAGACATCCTGCTCCACTCCGTCTTTTTCGATCGTCACTTTTTTTCCATCAAAATGAAATGCATAATTATACCCCTCCGGAAGATTTTTTAACAAAGCAGCCGTGTTGTTTTTCCCATCAGAGGATGCGCCATCTGATGATGTAGCATCTGTTACATCATCAGGCATATTTGAATACATTATTTTTCCGTCATAGCAGATCTCATAGAAAAAATTATGATCCTTATTAACGTCCGCAAAATATTCTTCTTCGCTTTTTTCCTGATAACCGGTACTGTCGTCAGACGCCATATAAATATGTTCCGTGTCTGACACCTCCTCATACGTCGTGGAAGAGTTCTCATCTGTGCCCGCAGTCTCTGCTGCATCCGGGTTTTCATAAATGTCCGACGTCGAAGCCGTGCCCACTACATACTCCGAAATTCCGTTATTTGTTCCAAACAGCCTATCAAAAAAATTTCCTCCCGGTGACAGATAATCGTCAATATTTTCCTCGTTCACAGCACTACCGCTATATCCGCTGTCCCCATGATAGTTTCCAGTCGCCACATCAAGAAACGTATAAAATCTGTTCAGCACGGTGTTTCTAAATTCTTTAGACTCCTGATAGTCCTTTTCTTTCAGTTCCGCACAGACCTCATCCACACCGACAGAATAGCTCTCATATGCAAATCTGCCGATTCCTGCCATCAGCATACTGATTCCGATAAAGAACACTAAAAATACAATCCTATTTTTCCATTTTTTCGATTTTATAGCCAATTCCCCACACCACCTTTAAGTATTCCGGCTCTTTTGGATTGAGTTCAATTTTTTCACGGATGCGCCTGATATGTACCATGACCGTATTTTCGCATGCATACCCCTGCTCATTCCAGACACGCTCGTAAATTTCCTCCGCCGGGAAAACGCGTCCCGGATATTTCATCAGAAGCTCCATGATCTTTGTCTCCGTCGCAGTCAGCCTGACCGGCTCTTTGTCCACATAAAGCACTCGCTCATTCGTATGGAACTCCAGCCTGCCATTCGTGATACATCCATCATCATCTGCTTTATGGATATCCCCAAGACTTGTATACCTGCGGAGATGACTTTTCACACGCGCTGCTAACTCCTGTGGATTGTAAGGTTTTGCCACATAATCATCCGCTCCCATGGACAGTCCTAAGACTTTGTCTGTGTCCTCACTCTTTGCACTGAGCACAATGATCGGAATGTTTTTTCGCTCGCGTATTTTCAATACCGCAGATAATCCGTCGAGTTTTGGCATCATGACATCCATGATCACCAGATGTACCTTCTGCTCCGCTATGAGCTCTAATGCCTGCATGCCATCATACGCTTTTAATACCTGATATCCCTCCTTTTCCAAAAGTATTGCGATTGCCCTTACGATCTCGCGGTCGTCATCCACGACTAATATACATTCACTCATGCTGTATTTACTCCTCCTTAAAGCCTATGTCTATCTTATCCGGGGCTTCTTACAAAAAAAGTGGGATATTTCTTACAGATTTCTTACAATTTCCCACCGTTCTTATTATTTTTCTCCCTTTTTGCTATTCATTTCCTGTTATATGAAGAAAGGCTATCGCACTTGAGAGGTGAGGCAGCCTTAGAAAGTTGATTCTATAAACATATGAACACCTTTGATTTTTAACCATTGTAGTAACTCTTCTATTATTTTTGAAGAATAACCGTTTCTTCTTTTTTCAGGAATACAATATACATCAACTATATATCCGTACATTGGAGTTTTGAAGAAACAAAACGGAACGTCTTCCTTAATTACTGCACCCCACGCGCAATAACACTAGGACCAATTTTATTATTTATAAGAATTTGTCGAAGATCTACAGGCTACAAAAAGTTGCTCAGCTACTGGTTAATACAGAAAATAACATACAGGAAATTGCAACGGACTGTGGTTTTGACGACAACAACTATTTTTCCAAACTTTTTAAGAGACATTATCATTCTGTTATTATGTCAAATTCAAAAACATCTGAACATATTTATCCGGTAACTCATGAAGATACCGGAAACACTCATTTGGATCATAGATAATTCCATTTTCGGCGCATCTTTTTCTGAACATATCCATAAGTTTCTCGTTATCAGGGCTTGCCAGATCATATGCATTTCCATATGTATAGATGTATTTTTTCTTAAGCCCTGAAAAATATCTGTCCAATGCCTGATAAAAATATTCCCTGTCTCCATCCCTTAATGTAACTCCCATGTTGAAGCATATGATTCCTTTTACGCCAGCTTCCATACAGTAATCAAGAATACCATTGATGTTTTCCTTTGTATCATTTATAAAAGGTAATATAGGTGTCAGCCACACGACAGTTGGAATCCCTGCCTTTTTAAATTGCATAAGTGCTTCAAATCTCTCATGGGTTGTAGAAACATTCGGCTCTAAAATCTTGCAGAGTGTTTCGTCATAAGTAGTCATTGTCATCTGTACAACAGCTTTTGCTTTCGCGTTGATTGATTTTAAAATATCCATATCCCGCAATATTCTGGTAGATTTTGTCTGAATTGCAACACCATATTCATATTTGTCAATCAGCTCCAAACATCTTCTGGTCAGTTTTAATTTTTCTTCTGCTTGAAGATAAGGATCGCACATAGCACCGGTTCCTATCATACATTTTTTGCGTTTGGATTTTAATGCCTTTTCAAGAAGCTGTGGAGCATTTGCTTTTACCTCTATATCCTCAAATTCATGTGTAAATCCATAGCAGTTACTCCTGCTGTCGCAATAAATGCAGCCATGCGTACAGCCTCTGTATATATTCATTCCATTATTACTTGAAAGAATTCCCTTTGCTTCTACAAAATGCATATGTACTCTCCCCTAATTCTACAAATTGGAATCTATCGCTTTGTCCCATCCTCATTGAAATTATTTTTTAATGCCTTTTCCGTTAGAAAAATAGGCCCAATCAAAAACACCAGTTGTATTACAATGATAATAATACTCAAAATTCCCATTGTATCGTCACTTGCTCCATAAAAAGGAATATGTATAAGCATTGTAGGTCCCAACAGACCAATACCGACTTCCACCAAAGTTTTCCTGCATGGTCATGTGCAAATCTCCAAGTATCCATATTTATCATTGACATCTTAGTTCGGTACCCCACAACTCCATTGATCTTCTTTGGACAATGTTTCCACATCATTCTGCCCGCAATTATCATAATCGCTGGAATAATACAATCGCATATCAAAATAAACCACCAGAACCACATATTGCCACCTCCCACAACTGGAAATTATAAATCAAATGAAAATACGTTTGGGACAACATCATTTCCAAATGTCTTTACTGCCATCCGATACATAGCTTTTGCATGAACCCTGTCATGCCAAATAAATCTCCTCAGCACCTCCCGCAATGACCATTCTTCATCATAGCTTCCAAGATAAACTTTATTCTCCAAAAATTCCGGCTGATGCTCTAACAGTTCAAATCCTCGTTTCCTGCATTCTTCGATAGTTCCGTTATTATCTGCCTGAACACCAATTTCTCCAAAATAGTAAGCATTCACATTCTTCGTATGCTCATACATTTCATATGCTGAGCGTGGAATCTCACCGTAAAAGGTTTGTCTGACCGGTAAAACACTTTTATCTTTATCCGGTACCGCTTCGTACATCGTCAGGAAATCCCGTGCAGATTTCAGGGCAAGTGATTTTAATTCTTCATATTCCGCCATGCTTAATGGCTTTCTCCTCGTCAAAAAGCACATCTGAGTCTGCATCAGAAATGGTAAGTGTTGACACTTTTCTTGAATGATCTCAGTTCCGGAACATCCCAGGTTAAAGCTCCTTTCCACTTCAGTAAGCTGAAATTTCAGACG